>UOED01000034.1_pt1 | contig 21857 bp, 18 predicted proteins | sample 1990161 | NCBI WGS metagenome assembly UOED01 (sample SAMEA4728526, study PRJEB27164) | hydrothermal vent metagenome | biome: marine basaltic hydrothermal vent biome; feature: marine hydrothermal vent; material: mineral | place: Pacific Ocean | collected 2011-06-14/2011-07-23 | depth 1741 m | reverse complement strand
GCCATTGACCTTGAAACCGGACAGACCCGTATGTGCGAGGTGGTGACGGTCGATGCCATGAGTGGCATTGCGCTTTTGACATCCATCGAGGCCCTGTATCCGGCGAAGCGGCTGATCCACGTATTCCTGGACAACGCCCGCTACCATCACGCCAATCTGGTCAGGGCGTGGCTGGCCCATCCGGGGCGGCGGATCAAGCTCCATTTTGTCCTGGCTTATTGTCCGCATTTGAACCCTATTGAGCGCCTGTGGGGGCTGATGCACAAAAATGTCACTCACACCCGATGTTACGCCACGTTCCCAGAAATTGGCGCGATTTATGCGATAATGTTTCAGACAATTTCCGCATCATATCGCCCAGGAATTTTCGGGTTCTGAAGTGAACAGGGTATACCTAAAAACATTGAGTAATATATCACAGAATACTATAAAGAGACCTCTGCATAAGTTTCCCCTTTTCATCCATCATATGATATAATTCTGTCATGAGAAAAACAGACTCGATCGGCAGAATTAAACCGGCAGCTTGTACAACATAGGATTTCTTCTGATATGGTTTATAAAGTTTTTTTTATCTTTTCTGATGTTTTGGCAAATTGTTCGTTATCAATGATTATATTTTTTTTGGCTTTCAAAATATATTGAATAGCTTCGAGAATATATAAAGAATCCTTATCCATTTTTTTTCGCCAAGTATCGTGATTAGCATGTGATTGATACTATTTGTTGCGGCATGAAATGCAATATATATTTATTTCAACTTGCACTTACATTTCACTTGCGAACAAAAAACATGATTAGAATGATTTTAAAATATTCTATAAGTAACTGAAATAATTGGTGCGCTCGGAGGGATTCGAACCCCCGGCCCCTAGATTCGTAGTCTAGTGCTCTATCCAGCTGAGCTACGAGCGCACGCAGGCCATAAACGGCGGGATATTTTTCTGTCCCGCGCCGCGCACGCTACTGTTATCGGGCGGGGATTGCAAGACCTTTTGTGTCACAAGGTGGATTTTTTCCTGATTTAGCCCCTCATGGACTTGTTCCGGTTACAATCATGGCCTACACTCGCGTCAATTCTTAAATTCCGGTCATATAGCCCGCAAAAGGACAAAGCCTTAAACGATGAATATTAACATGTATTTAGGGAGAATTCTGCTGGTCATATCTCTTTTTGTCCTGACATCCTGCGCTAAAAGAAATGACGATGGCAATGCCGCCCTGAATGCGGATGACCTTTGGGACTGGATGGCGGCGGAAAAGACAAAGCCTCTGCCCGAAAATGACCAGGTCGGTAATTCTGATGTCATGAATACTGATAAGTCTCCAGCACCATATATTGGCCTCCAGAATGACCGGAGTTTGGAGCATCAGTTGCATGTGCTGCAATATTCAAAAAAGAAATATGACACTATTTCAACGGCACTTGAGACCAGCATCCGGAATTTGGAAAATGATGACAAAAATGGCGCGGAACAGCGCGCCCTCTGGCGTACCGTACAGCTCTATTTGTCCCGTCTGTCAAATTTGAAGAATGAAATTCATCAGGCCATGACCGGATATGCTGGAAAATTCAAATCAGGGGAAAAAATTCCGCCGCAGGATATAATCCTTTTTGAGGATAATGTGCGATTGATGGCCGAAATCACTGAACATATTTCACGCACCCGAAATAGCCTTAACAAGTTCACCCAAAATGAGTAACTTACAGGAATAATTGTAATATGATGAAGTATATGTTGAAAAGCCTGTGCCTGCTGGTCTTTGTGTCTTTTACGGTTCCGGCCCATGCAGCCCAGCGTCAGATGGTGGTGGCGGCCAATCCCCATGCGGCGGCGGCGGGCATGAAAATTCTGAAAGCGGGCGGCAGTGCCGTTGATGCGGCCATCGCCATAGAGCTTGTTCTGGGCCTTGTGGAGCCACAATCGTCGGGCATCGGCGGCGGGGGCTTTATGATGCATTATGATCCGGAAAGGTCAATCGGAGACCGCATCACGGCCTATGACGGGCGCGAGATGGCCCCGGCAGCGGCCACCGGCGATATGTTCCGGGATGTTATCGAGCAGAAAAAGGGCTTTTATGCGGCGGTTCTGGGCGGACGCTCAGTGGGCACGCCCAGCGTGGTCGCCATGCTGTATATGGCCCATAAGAAACACGGAAAACTGCCATGGAAGGATCTGTTTGCCCCGGCATTGCGGTTGGCGGATAACGGGTTTAAAGTATCGGAACGTCTGCATTATCTGATTGGCCGGGATCGCCTGTTGTCAAAGATGAAGACATCGCGCGAGTATTTCTTTGATGGGGCGGGGAAGGCCTGGCCGGTGGGGCATTTGCTGAAAAACCCGCACTATGCGGTAAGTCTGCGCATGATCGCGGCACAGGGGGCGGATGGTTTTTACAAAGGTCCGCTGGCGGAAAAAATTGTCGCGGCGGTCAATGGCTCGGAATTTAATCCGGGCAAGTTGACGCTGGCCGATATGGAAAATTATCAGCCCAAGGCGCGCAAGCCCATTTGCGGTGCCTATCGGGTCTGGACCGTTTGCGGTATGCCGCCGCCATCCTCCGGTGGCGGGGCGGTGGCGTCCATTCTGGGTGTTTTGCAGTCTTTTGACCTGAAAGCCATGACGCCCAATTCGGCGGCGGCGGTTCATATCATACTGGAGGCCGAGCGGCTGGGCTATGCGGACCGGGATATGTATATGGCCGACAGCGATTATGTGCCGGTGCCCCTGTCCATGTTCACGGATCAGAGGTATCTGGCACAGCGGGCAAAGCTGATTTCACCGGACAGATCAATGGGCAGGGCAACGGCAGGTAAACCTCCGGCGGGCCAAATGGCCTTCGCAGCGGGCATGACACCGGAATTGCCCTCGACCTCGCATTTTTCCATTGTGGATAAATGGGGCAGCATGGTCAGCATGACCGCGACGGTGGAAAGTGCTTTCGGCAGTCGCCTTATGGTCGGCGGCTTTATGCTCAATAATGAAATGACCGATTTTTCCCTGATTGCGGGCCGGGACGGTGTGCCGGTGGCCAACCGGATTGAGCCGGGAAAAAGACCCCGCAGTTCCATGTCACCGACCTTTGTTCTGGATGACCAGCACCGGGTAATTATGGCCATTGGCTCCCCCGGCGGCAACAGTATCATCGCCTATGTGACCCAGACCATTATCAATGTGCTGGATTGGGGCATGGGCATGCAACAGGCCATCGACCAGCCCCATTTCCTGACCCGGGGCGGCACGGTCTATCTGGAGCGGGACACGGCCATTACCGCCTTGATAAAGCCTTTGATCCAAAAGGGTCATCAGGTGCAAAGCCGGACCATCAACAGTGGTCTGCATGGCATAATTATCCATTATGACAAGGGCGGCATCCGCTATGAAGGCGGCGCCGACAAACGGCGCGAGGGCGTTGTCTTGAAGTGATTACTGGCGGAATTAGAGAAAATTTTATTTCTCCTAATCCATTTTTCATCTTAAAAATTGGCATGCCTTTTTCCCTTAATCTTCATTCCATGGTTTAACGGCATACGTCCATCTTTTACTAATTCATCAAACAAGCTTGGAGATATCCCTATATAGAGCCTACTCAGAAAGTATAAGTATTTCAATAACTTATACTTTCTGAGTAGGCTCTATATAAAGAATTCGCCAGAAATTATTCGGTTAGCAATCCTCCCGTACATAAAGTACGCCATTCTTGTATTTGTTTTAGGCTTCTCACCTTCAAAATCATATCAATGCAGAGGCTATAAATTGAGGGCAGCTTACTCTTAATCAGCGGGCCACAGGTTCGAACCCTGTCGGGCTCACCAAAATATCCAAGATCCGGACCGGACGCGTAGGTTTGATATTCTAGCCAAACAATTCCAGCAATTCGGCGATGACGCTGATGGCGACGATTTCCGGTGATTTGCCGCTTATGGCCGGGTTGCCGATGGGGCAGGTGAGGCGGGCGAAATCCTCCGGGCTCAAATCCCCCTCATCGCCAAATCTTTTTTGAAAAGTAGCCCGCTTCGTGCGCGAGCCGATCATGCCGCAGTAGGCATAGTCCCGGCGGCTCAGGATTGCCGCCGTCAGGGCATAATCGATTTGATGGCTATAGCTCATCACTAGAAAAATACTGTTTGGCGGCGCATCCAGAATAATATCCGTGGAATTTCCGGTCAGGCAGATGGTCACATTGTCCGGCACCTTATCCGGGAATTCCACCTCACGGCTATCGACCCATGTGATGCGAAAGGGCAGCCCCTCCATGCGCGCAATAATTGCCCGCCCCACATGCCCGGCCCCGAACAGGAACAGCGGTTTCCGTTCGTCCGGATCAGCCTGCCGCTCTTGCATCTGCTTCCCCTCCAGCCGCTCAAGGTGAAGCATCACATGCCCGCCGCAGCATTGGCGGGTTTTAGGGCCAAGAGGGACGTCAATATCCTTGGACATCTCTTTTCCGGCCTTACCCATAAGGCGCGCCTGCTGGATGGCCATATGTTCCAATGCGCCGCCGCCGATGGTGCCGTCAACAGTTTTAGGCCCCACCAGCATCCGGGTTCCGGCGGCCCGGGGGACAGAACCTTTGGCAGAAGTAACGGTCACCAGAACGGCCCAGCCATCCTTGGCGATCATGGTGCAGGCTTTTTCTATCCAGTCATGCATCGGGTCAATATTTCTTCGGGGGTTGCCGGGGCGTTAAGTTCCGGAAGATTATCCGATGGGGCGGCACTGGCCACGGCTTGCGTCAGGGCTGAGTGGACCGCATTGGCCAGCATTAAGGGCGGCTCGCCCACCGCCTTGGACCGCTTGATGGTCATTTCCCGGTTTTCGCCGTCCCACAGGTCAATGGTGAAATGGGCCGGGCGGTCAGCACTGGTGGGAATTTTATAGGTGGAGGGGGCATGGGTGCGTAAGCCACCCTTGTTATCAAAAACCAGTTCTTCGGTGGTCAGCCAGCCCGCGCCCTGTATGAAGCCACCTTCAATCTGTCCCTTGTCCAGCGCCGGATTGAGCGACTTACCCGCATCATGGAGTATATTCACCCGCAGGATTTTATTCTCGCCCGTAAGGGTATCGATGATTACCTCGGCCACCGCCGCGCCATACGCGAAATAGTAAAAGGGCCGCCCTTTATGAATCTTGCGGTCATAATGGATTTTTGGTGTCCGGTAATATCCGGTGGCGGACAGGGATATGCGGCCCATATAGGCCTCTTTTACCAGCTGATTAAAACTGATACAGCGGTTTTCCAGAAAAACCTGATTATTGCGAAAGCTGATATTTTCCGGGGCGCAATCATATTTTTCGGCGGCGAAATCAATTAGCCGCGTTTTCAGGGTCTCTGCTGCTCTCAACGCCGCCATGCCGTTCAGGTCAGAACCGGATGAGGCGGCGGTGGGGGAGGTGTTGGGCACCTTGTCCGTATTGGTGGGCAGGATTTTAATGCGGTCGATATCGATCTGAAATTCATTGGCCACCACCTGCGCCACTTTGGTGAATAGCCCCTGACCCATTTCGGTGCCGCCGTGGTTCAGGTGAACACTGCCGTCCGCATAGATATGGATCAGTGCGCCCGCCTGATTAAGATGGAGCAGGGTAAAGGAAATGCCGAACTTCACCGGGGTCAGGGCAAGCCCTTTTTTAAGGTACTTATGGGCTGCGTTGAATTTTTCAATTTCCGCGCGGCGGGTCTGATAATTTGAGGTTCTCTCAAGGGCGGCGATGATGTCCGGCGCGATATTATCCGCTACCGTCATGCCGTAGGGGGTGATATTGCGCTTGTCCTTGCCGTAAAGGTTGACCTTGCGCACATCCAGCGGATCCCGGCCCGTTTTATGGGCGATCACATCCATGATCCGTTCAATGGCGATCATGCCCTGCGGCCCGCCAAAGCCGCGAAAAGCGGTGTTGGAGACCGTATTGGTGCGGCAGCGATAGGATATGATCTCGACATTTTCGAGGAAATAACAATTATCCGCATGGAACATGGCCCGGTCATTGATGGCCGGGGACAGGTCCACCGAATAACCACAGCGGGCGGCAAGGCTGAGTTTCAGGCCGTGAATCTGACCCTTGTCATCAAAGCTCACATCATAGTCAATGCGGAAATCATGGCGTTTGCCGGTCATGATCATATCATCATCCCGATCGACCCGGCATTTAACCGCCCGTCCCGTGAACCGCGCCATCAGGGCCACCGCCGCCGCAAATAGGGACGGATGGGTTTCCTTACCGCCAAAGCCCCCGCCCATACGCCGAAGTTCGACGCTGACGCTGTTAAAGGGCTGGTCCAGCACATGAGCCACCAGATGCTGAACCTCTGTCGGATTCTGGGTTGAGGACCAGACATGGACATCGCCGTCCTCACGCATTTCGGCCATGGCGATCTGACCTTCCAGATAGAAATGATCCTGCCCACCAAGGCGCAAACGGCCTTGGGCGCGTAAGGGAGCCGATGTCAGAGCCGTCTCTGCATCACCCTGCGCCATTCTCTGGGGGGCTTCGATGTAAGACTTTGCATCCATGGCCTGATCAATGGTCAGGATGGCGGGCAACTCCTCATATTCGATTTTGGCCAGACGCGCGGCGCGTCGGGCCTGATCGCGCGTTTCGGCGGCGACGGCAAACAGGGACTGGCCGTGGAAAGAGACTATATCTTCGGCAAAGAGCGGGTCATCGCCGGCAAAGGGGCTGACATCATTCTTTCCGGGAATGTCTTTGGCTGTGGTTACGGCGACAACGCCGGGGGCGGCTTGCACTGCGCTTAAATCCATGGATATAATCCGGGCATGGGCGCGGTCGCTCTGACCAAGGCACAGATGCAGAATATCGGCCCGTTCCGGCAGATCATCAATATAACGCGCCGTTCCCGCCACATGCTTGTGGGCGCTGTCATGGCGTTGTCCCTGATGAATATCGCCGTGAATGGGGCGGTTTTCCAGCTCATGGCTCATGGGCAGGCTCCCTGTCCCACAAGGCGGGTTTCCTGCTGGTCTTGACGTTCAATATAGGCTTTGAGGAGCAGATTTTGCGCCACCTTCAGGCGATAGGCGGCACTGGCGCGCATGTCACTCAAGGGGCTAAAATCTTTTTCAAGGGCTGTCATGGCGGTGGTGATGGTGCTTTCGGACCATGTGGCACCTGTGAGGGCCTGTTCGGCCATTGTTGCCCGTTTGGGGGTTGCCGCCATGCCGCCATAAGCGATCCGGGCCGAGCTGATGTTATCACCGTCAAATGTGAGGCACAGGGCGGCGCAGACGGCGGAAATATCCTGATCAAAGCGTTTTGATATTTTATAGGCCCGGAAATATTGGCCCTGCGTCAGCTTGGGAATACGCAGGCTGGCGATAAATTCACCGGGTCGCAGGTCTTGTGTGCCGTAATCGATGAAATATTCTTCAAGGGGTAATTGGCGGGGGCCATTTTTGCTGTGCAGGGTGATTTCTGTATTGAGGGCAATCAGGACCGGCAGGCTGTCGCCGATGGGCGAGCCATTGGCAATATTGCCGCCGATGGTACCCCGGTTGCGGATTTGGGTGGAGCCAATGCGGCGCAAAACCTCACCAAGATCGGGGAAATATTCGGTGAGCAGGGGCAGGGCATCGGAAAAAGTGACGGCGGCCCCAAGGCTGATATGGTTTTCTTCATCCCTGATCTCCGTCATGTCGGCAATATCGCCCAGATAAATCAGGTCATTCAATGACCGGAGTTGTTTGGTCACCCAAAGCCCCACATCCGTGCCGCCCGCCAGCAAAGTTGCGTCCGGATGGGCGGCGCAGACATCGGCAAGGGCAGTCAGTGTTTTCGGAGCATGATAATGGCGCACCTCTCCATTATGGGGGCAGGTCCATGTGAGGGAAACTGCGTCATGGTTCAGTTGGCTGAGGTGTGTGATCCAGTCTTTTTCAAGGGCGGTCAGATGGTCATTGGTGGTTTCCGCAAGGGCCTTGCGGGTGGCTTCAATGATCGGGCCGTAACCTGTACAGCGGCACAGGTTCCCTGCGAGGGCATCATTGATGCTGTTCAGGTCATCGCCGCCGCCGGAGCGTAGATGGGCGAACATGGACATGACAAATCCCGGGGTGCAAAAACCGCATTGGGACCCGTGGAGGTCAACCAGAGCCTGCTGCACCGGATGGAGGGCCCCGTCCGGTTGTGAGATGTCTTCCACCGTCAGGATCAGCTTGCCGTTGAGCGTGGGCAGAAACAGGATGCAGGCATTGACCGCCTCATAATGTATGTGGCCGTCTTTAAGGCTACCGATCACCACCGTGCAGGCCCCGCAATCGCCCTCGCCGCAGCCTTCCTTGGTCCCCATGCGCCGGGCGTCACTACGCAGATAGTCAAGCAACGTCCTGTTGGGATCGAAATCTGTTATTTCCTGCCGCTTGCCCCCCAAAAGGAAACGGATGCTGTGGCGTATTTCTGACATTCAGCTGCCCCGGTAGCTGCTATAGCTGTAAGGCGAGATCAACAGCGGAATATGATAGGCGGTTTCCGCATCGGTGATGCCAAATTCCACCGGCACGACGTCCAGAAAAGGAATGTCATCCAGTGATACGCCCGCCCGGCGGAAATAATCGCCCACATGAAATTCAAGGCGGTATCTGCCGGGGGTCATGTCATTGCCCTCTATGACAGGATTATCACAGCGGCCATCGTCATTGGTGACACAATCGGCCAGAATTTCACCCGCGCGGCTCAGGATAATTCTAACCCCCGCCGCCGGGCATCCTGCGGCGGTGTCCAATATATGCGTTGTGATTTTTCCCATAGCTTGTGGTTCCCTGAAATTTGCGGTATTATAGCGTCTTTTCTGGCAGATTGTAGCGTTATTGTAAAGAATATTGTTGACAATAAAGCCATTTTTTTGTCTACATTAGTTCTATATCAGATAATGACGGAGGCCAATATGGCCGGAAATGACAATCGTAGCGCAGAAGATATTTACCGCCATATCCGCGAAACCGTGCTGGAGCAGCGTCTGCTTCCGGGCATGAGAATGGCGGAGGAAGCGCTGTGTAATATCTATGGCACGGGCCGGGCGACCATACGCAAGGTATTGATTATGCTGGCCGAAGATCAGATTGTTACCCTTGCCCGCAATAAGGGGGCGGTGATTTCAAGCCCCACCGCCGATGAAGCCCGCGAAGTATTCGAGGCCCGCCGTTCTCTGGAAATCAGCCTGCTGGACTGGGCCATGGATCGGGTGACCAAGGCGGATCTGAAAAAGCTTGCTGATCATATCAACCGGGAGAGGCAGGCTTTGCAACTGGGCAATATTGCCCTGTGGATACGGCTGTCCGGCGAGTTTCATCTGGTGCTGGCACAGATAGCCCGCAATGAGCCGTTCTTGGGGTTTTTGGAGAAACTTGTTCTGCGTACCTCCCTGATTATTGGCCTGTATGGTCAGACGTCGGCGGTGAACTGTTGCGTTGATGATCATGCGGGATTAATCCATGCCTTGACGGTCGGGGACCGCAGGGGGGGGCGGAAATTGCTGATCGAACATCTGGGCCATATTCAGGAACGGCTTGTCTTTACCGAGGGCGGTGATGACGTGGACCTGCACCGGGTGTTAAGCCCTTCCCTGAATCTTGACCGAAAGGCGGGCTAGTCATGGTTGATAAGAATTATCCCCGTGACCTTGTGGGCTATGGTCCGACGCCGCCAAAGGCAAACTGGCCCGGCGGGGCGCGGATTGCGGTGCAATTTGTCCTGAATTATGAAGAAGGCGGCGAGAATAGTATCCTGCATGGGGACGCGGGCGCCGAACAATTCCTGTCCGAGATCGTCAATGCGGCTCCGGTGCCGGGGGCGCGGCATATGAGCATGGAATCCCTCTATGAATATGGCAGCCGGGCCGGGGTCTGGCGGTTGCTCCGCCTGTTTGCCAAATATGATATTCCCCTGACCATTTTCGGGGTTGCCATGGCTCTGGAACGTCACCCGGCGGTGGTGGAGGCCTTTCTGAACGCGGGTCATGAAATATGTTCCCACGGCTATCGCTGGATCAATTATCAGGATGTGCCCGGCGATGTGGAGCAGGAACATATGATGCGCGCCATAGAGATCATCAAACGTCTGACCGGTGAACGGCCCCTTGGCTGGTACACGGGCCGTAGCAGCCCCAACACCCGCGCTTTGGTGAGGGAAGAGGGCGGTTTTTTATATGACGCGGATGATTATAACGACGACCTGCCCTTCTGGGTCGGGGATCATTTGGTGGTGCCCTATACGTTGGATGTGAATGATATGCGTTTTGCCACGGCGCAGGGCTTTAATTGCGGTGATCAATTCTACAGCTATCTGAAGGACAGCTTTGATGTGCTGTATGCGGAGGAGGCCCCGCGCATGATGTCCGTTGGCCTGCATTGCCGCATTACCGGGCGTCCGGGGCGGATTGCGGCTTTGGAACGGTTTTTGAAATATGCGCTGTCTCATCAGGATGTCTGGTTCTGCCGCCGTATCGAGATCGCCCGTCACTGGCGCACGGAACATCCGGCGGGAGGGATAAAATGACCACAGGTTATCTGTCCCGGCGGCCCAGTGAAATTTCTTACGATGAATTTATGGATATTTACGGCGGAATATATGAACATTCCCCGTGGGTGGCGGAAACCGTATGGCAGCGTCATATCCCTGAAACCGTGGATACATCAGCCAGCCTGCATTTCGCCATGAAAGAGGTCGTTGATGCCGCCGGAGAGGACAGGCAACTGGCCCTCTTGCGCGCCCATCCTGACCTTGGCGGGCGGGCCGCCGTGCGCGGTGAGCTGACCGCAGAGTCCACTGCGGAACAGAAAGGTGCGGGCCTAGACCAATGTTTACCAGAGGAATTTGCCGAGTTGCAGGCTCTTAATAGTGCCTATCAGGAAAAGTTCGGTTTTCCCTTCATCATTGCGGTGCGCGGTTTGAACCGGGCGGATATTCTGGAAAATTTCCGCAGGCGGGTGGCTCATTCCCGAACCCAGGAATTTCAAACTGCTCTTGAGGAAGTTCATAAAATTGCCCTGTTGCGTCTTGTTAATCTTGAAGTGGACCATAAGTGACCGTCATTCCTGAATTTGCCAGCCGTTTTATTGATCTGGCCCAACCCCGGCTGGGGGCAGAAGTGGTTTTTGCCACCGATGATTTTTTCGCCCCGAAAGAGCGTCTGATCAGCCCGATGGACCCTGTTTTTATCCCCGATAAATATGATGATAATGGCAAATGGATGGACGGCTGGGAAAGCCGCCGTAAACGTATCCCCGGCCATGACCATTGTATTGTCAAACTGGGTAAGCCGGGCCGGATCAAAGGGCTGGAGATTGACACCCGCCATTTCACCGGAAATTATCCGCCCGCCGCTTCGGTGGAAGTCTGCTCTTCTCCGGCAGCCATTCCGGCGCAGGATGCGGTTTGGACGGAAATATTACCGAAACAGGATTTGTCCGGTGACAGCCGTCATTTTTATGACATAGATAATGATCAGGTCTGGACCCATGTGCGGCTCCATATCTATCCCGACGGCGGCGTTGCCCGGTTGCGTGTCTACGGCGTAATTGAGATTGACTGGGCCGCTGTCAGAGGGCAGGAGGTTGATCTTGCAGCCATGGAATGGGGCGGCGTGCCGATTACCTGTAATGATGCCCATTTCGGGGTGCCAGCCAATATTATTTCACCGGGAACCGCAAAGAATATGGGCGATGGCTGGGAAACCAGACGGCGGCGCACGCCGGGCCATGACTGGGCCATATTCGCCCTTGGCACAGCGGGGATCATTGATCGGGCGGTCATAGAAACGACATATTTTAAAGGAAATTATCCGGATAGATTTTCCATGCAGGCGATATTGGCCGAGACTTTGGCGGCAAGTGATCTTGAGGCACAGTCGGCATCCTGGCCAATTTTATTGCCCGAACAAAAATTGTCTGCTAACAACAGGCATAACTACAAGGCAGAGATTGAAAATCTGGACCCGGTGAGCCATGTGCGGCTTAATATTTTTCCTGATGGGGGCATTGCCCGTATGCGCCTGTACGGAAAAATTCGAGAATAGAATAAAAACAAGAGGTTGAGAATATGAAGCGGTCTTTAATTGCGTCCTGTATAGCGGCTGGATTTATGGCCAGTCTGGCACAGGCCGGGGATATTACACCAAATCAATGGTATGCATCGGGCGCGGCGGCCATAGAACATCGTCTGGCTCTGAAGGACAACACAAATCCCGCGAAAAATATCATCCTTTTCATCGGTGATGGTATGGGAGTTTCTACGGTCACGGCGGCGCGCATTTTTGATGGCCAGTCCAGAGGCGAAACGGGCGAGGAAAATATTCTGTCCTTTGAGACTTTCCCTCATGTGGCCTTTGTGAAAACCTATGATACCAATCAGCAGGTGTCTGATTCAGCGGGGGCGGCCAGTGCCATGAATACAGGCGTTAAAACCCGCGCGGGTGTTTTGGGAATATCCGGCGTCGCCCACCGACAAAATTGTATTGAGGCTTTGGTGCATAGTGTTCCAACCCTCGGTGAAGTGTCCAAACAGCACGGCAAGGCTGTTGGCATTGTGACCACGACCCGGCTGACCCATGCGACGCCGGCGGCGGTATATGCCCATACGCCGGAACGGAGCTGGGAATCGGATAAGAATCTGCCCGATGAAGCCCGGGAGGAGGGCTGTCGGTCCATTGCCCGCCAGTTTGTTGAATTCAAGGGCGGTATTGATGTGGCTCTGGGCGGCGGGACCAAGAAATTTAGCAAAAAACTGTTGAAAAACTGGCATGAACGCAATGCAAAGGGCCGTTTGATCACGGACCGAACGGCATTGGATGGGCTGGATAGTGCAGACAAATCCCCTGTTCTTGGCCTGTTCAGTAAAAGCCATATGACCTTCATGTTGCAAAAGGAAAAGAATAATAGCGAACCCACCCTGTCGGAAATGACCGCCAAGGCGATTGATTTACTGTCAAACCGGAAAGGGGGCTATTACCTGATGGTGGAAGGCGGGCGCATCGACCACGGCCATCACGCGAATATGGCCGGACTTGCTCTGAGTGAGACCCAGGAATTTGCCAAGGCGGTTCAGGTGGCCCTGAGTAAAGTGGATTTGAGTGAGACTTTGATCATTGTGACCGCCGACCACAGCCATGTATTTACCATGGCCGGTTACCCCACGCGCGGCAACCCTATTCTGGGTCTGGTCAAGGGTAATGATATAAACGGTAATCCCACCGGGCAACCGGTCATCGCCCATGACGGTAAACCCTATACCACTTTGGGTTATATGAATGGACCGGGGGCCGTTAAAGGCACGCGGGCTGTGCCGGAAACGGGCTTGACCGCGCGGCAACAGGCTTTGGTGCCGACGGGCTATCATTCCGGCGGCCATCCCAAACCCTCAGAGACCCACGGCGGTGAGGATGTGCCTCTTTACGCCATTGGCCCCTGGTCACAGCTGGCAAGCGGTGTCATGGAACAGAATGTGATCTTCCATATGATCAACTATGCCTATGGCTGGCATTAATCATCCGCACCAAATTTAATGCCCTGCGCCAGCGGTAGCTCTGTGGAGAAATTCAGGGTGCTGGTCATGCGCCGCATATAGGCTTTCCAACTGTCAGAACCACTTTCGCGCCCGCCGCCTGTTTCCTTCTCGCCGCCAAAAGCCCCGCCGATTTCGGCGCCGCTGGTGCCGATATTCACATTGGCAATCCCGCAATCACTGCCGGATTCGCAGGTGAATGTTTCGGCCTCCAGCACATCACGGGTGAAGATGGCAGAGGATAGCCCCTGCGGCACGTCATTCTGGCGCATGATAGCGTCTTCAAGGTCGGTATATTTGAAAATATAGAGGATCGGGGCAAAGGTTTCCTCCTGAACATTGGCCGTCTCGCCGGTCATTTCCACGATCGCCGGGGCCACATAATAAGCGTCGGGATATTTGCCTTCTAACAGGCGTTCCCCGCCGACGATCTGTCCGCCGTTGGCCTTGGCGAGCTTCAGAGCCTTGTCCATATTGTCATAGGCCTGTGCGTCAATCAACGGGCCAACCAATGTGGCCGGATCAAGCGGGTCACCGATGGATAGCCCCGCGTAGGCCTTTTTCAGACGGGGAACCAGCGTATCATAAACGTCCGTATGAACGAACACCCGGCGGGTAGAGGTACAGCGTTGACCGCACGTCCCCACTGCCCCGAACAGGATGCCCTGAAAGGCCAGATTAAGGTCGGCAGACGGGGCCACGATGATGGCGTTATTACCGCCAAGTTCCAATATGCTACGGCCAAAACGGGCGGCAACCTTTGGCCCGACAATGCGGCCCATGGCGCAGCTTCCCGTGGCGCTGATTACGGGTACCTGTTTGCTCTCAACCATCACTTCGCCGATGTCCCGTTCGCCGATCAGAATCTGGCTCAGGTTTTCTGGCGCATCATCACCAAAGCGCATCCGGGCCTGTTCAAATAATTTCTGACAGGCAATGGCGGTGAGGGGGGTTTTCTCGGATGGTTTCCAGATTACGCTGTCGCCGCAAACAAGGGCCAGGGCCGCGTTCCAGGCCCATACGGCCACGGGGAAGTTAAAGGCGGAAATAATCCCGACCGGACCGATTGGCTGCCAATATTCACGCATTTTATGTCCGGGCCGTTCGGAGGCAATGGTCAGGCCGTAAAGCTGGCGGCTGATGCCGACGGCAAAGTCGCAGATGTCGATCATTTCCTGAACTTCGCCCAGACCTTCCTGATAGATTTTTCCGCATTCCAGCGATACCAGAGAGCCCAGAGCCTCTTTCTTTTCCCGCAGTATTTCACCCAGCAGCCGTACCAGCTCCCCGCGCCGTGGGCCGGGCACCATGCGCCAGTCTTTAAAGGCTGTTACAGAAGCGGCAATCTTGGCCTGCGCGCTGTCCTGGCTGTCCATAGAGACTGTGCCGATCAAGGCACCGTCACGGGGGCTGTGAACCGCAAGGGTGCCGCCCGCAAGATCATCGCTTGTGAGGTTAAGTTCAGTAAAAATTTCCTGCATTTCCATGGTCATTCCTATGCTTTTCCGGTCTTGGATATTTTTTGGTGTAATAGTACGTACAGGTTCCTGTTTCACCAAAATAAGGGCATAAGTCAAGGTTAATTGCATGCAGGTGTGTATGGATGATTTATTTTATGGCCGTATATGAACGCAGGCTACTCTATAGGCAGGTCAAGTTCGACCATGTTGGACGGGGCACTGCTCTGGCCGGATTTTGTATAGGCCCGGATGTAATAGCTGTATTTCAGGCCGCCAAGGACGGTTTTGTCATTAAATTTACCGCCTTTTTTGGCCTGAATGATTTTAACCTCACCATTATCCTCTGCCCGATAGAGATCATAGCCGGAAACATCCCCCTTGGCCCGTAGCCATTTCAGTTTTACGGTGCCGCCCGCATATTCGGCCTGTAACGGCGTGCCGCTGTCCCATGTGGGCGGGGTCAGGGCCGGGTCATAGGCGGGGGCCTGTTTATAGTCCTTGGGCCACAGAAAGCAGGTAACTTCCTTGAAATTCTCATCCAGCTGTTTGCATACATTGCAATAGACGCAGGGGATAATATCATCCTCCCGCTCCGTCATTACTTTTTTGGGCCAGTTGGGGTCGACGAGCAATTGGCGCGCCATGCCGATCATGTCGGCCTTGCTCTCTTTCAAAAGCTGTTCCGCATCAGCGGGGGCATTGATTTTGCCCGCAGAGATTACGGGAATGTCATAGCCCTTGCTGTTGATCGTTTCCTTGATGGCTGCGGCATAATGAACATGGGGCATTTTGGGAAAGGATGCCCCCGGCATACAGCGTTCACCGGAATAACCGGTATAGGGATAGGGCGGCAGACCCTCTTGCAAAATGGCATCCTCAAACTTGCCCCCCACGGACAGGGAGATATAATCCACCCCCAGTTGGGCCATACGCAGGGCGATCAGGCGGCTGTCCTCCAGTGTATAACCGTCTTTGATCATTTCATCGGCAAGGAAGCGCACCCCGACCGGGAAATCGTCGCCCACATTGGCCCGGACCTCTGCCATCACATCGCCGAACATCCTGAGCCGTCCTTCAAGGCTGCGCCCGTCATAACGGTCCCGGCGTTTATTATGGCGCGACAGGAAAGAGGACAGGGTATAGGCATGGGCAGAATGAAGCTCAACGCCGTCATATCCCGCGTCCTTTGCCCGCTTGGCGGCGGCGCCAAAATCCCGGATAATGCCCTTGATGTCGTCTTTTGACAGCATGTCGATGGTTTGCCGCCAGCCGGAACGGGCCACCTTCATAAAATGTATGATCTGGGGCACGACTTTGGAGTCGCTGGCCGCATGAACGGCGCGGGCGAGTTTTTTATGGCCTTCCATGAAGCTATCATCGGAAATGCGCAACAGAGGGCCGGATTTAGAGTTATGAATGGCCATGGCCTCCACAATAATCAGGCCCACATTACCTTTGGCATAGCTCACATAACGGTCGATGACCGCTTGATTCACATGGCCGTCTTCACCGGACAGGCGGGTTACCATGGCGGGGACTACGGTTCGGTTGGGGACGTGCATGCCATTGATGGTGATGGGTTTTAAAATGTGGCGGCGCATATGTTTTTTCCTGTGATATAACCAATCCTAGCATGTATAGTTTATACTTAAAAGAAAATATTTTAGACCTTAAGAAAAGTAAACTCATCACTCATATGGCAGATGAGAAGTGGTTATTATGTTAAATTAATGGAAAAACTTGACATATAACAATTTATTCCATGCCTAAACTATTACCTTGCATTCTACATCAAGACATTTTTTTACATATTAGAACAAAGGATAGTGCCGTTATGACAAAGGATAACATGGCAGTAGGCGATCAGAAGTATTTGAAACTGTGGGTTAGAATGTTAGGCAGTTCCACACGGGTCGTCCAGATTTTAAATAAACGTATGAAGGAACATACGCCGCTCACTCTTGCTAAATTTGATGTGCTGGTTGCGATTGACCGGGCACCGGGCGGGGTAATTACCATGAGCGAGCTTTCACGGATGTTGCTGGTATCCAACGCCAATACCACGGGTATGGTCAGCCGCCTGATGAAAGATCATATGGTAGAAAAATGGGCCTTGCCCACGGATCGCCGTGTCTATAGCGTCGCCATGACCAGTGAGGGCCGTAAAATTCTGAAACATGCCATCGCCATTCACAAAGGTTGGGTGGATGAATTGCTGGGTCATATTGATGCTGACAAAATCGACGACCTGATTGATCTGTTCAGCGGCTTTAAAAAAGACCTCGCAACCATTGAATCTTAAGGCCTGCTGTGTTGCAAATGTTTTCTGCATGACAAGACCATATCAAATAATGTATGTAAAAAGGGCAACTTATACAGAGGTCTCTGAGTATGGAAATGCCCAAGGTTTCCCGGGCTGACTTTGTGGCCATGGATGAAAAGGACGAACTTGCCTCGTTTCGGGATGAATTTCAGCTAGCCAAAGACCTGATATATCTGGACGGTAATTCCCTTGGGGCGATGCCGGTTGCCGCATTGGCAAAGGCGCAGGATGTGGTCGTTCGTGAGTGGGGGCAGGATTTAATCACCAGCTGGAACAAGAACGGCTGGTTCCACCTTGCGGAAAAGCTGGGTAATAAAATTGCCTGCCTGATTGGCGCGGATGAGGGCGAGGTTATGGCCTGTGATGCCACGGGAATTAATCTCTATAAATTGCTGTCCATGGCACTGGATATGCGACCTGAGCGCAAAGTGATCGTTATGGAGGGCAGTAACTTCCCGACCGACAATTACATGGCGCAAGGCCTGATCCATCAACGGGGGCAGGGCCATGAAATTCGCTTTGCCGAGCAGGATGACATCATGGCGGCAATCACGGAAGACGTGGCCGTGGTCTCCCTGACGCAGGTGCATTACAAGAGCGGTTATCTTCTTGATATGAAGGCCATAACGCAAAAGGCCCATCAGGCAGACGCGCTGGTGATTTGGGATTTATGCCATAGTGCCGGGGCCTTGCCGGTGGAGCTGAATGACTGTCAGGCAGATTTTGCCCTTGGGTGCGGGTATAAATATTTAAACGGCGGGCCGGGGGCATCCGCCTTTCTCTATGTCGCCAAACGTCATCAGGGCAAAGCCATGCAACCCCTGACCGGATGGTGGGGCCATGCGAACCCCTTTGCTTTTGAGCAGGATTATCGTCCGGCAGAAAATATCTGGCAATGTCTGACCGGAACACAGCCGATCTTGTCCCTGGCGGTTCTGGGCTGTGGCTTGGATATTTTTGAACGGGCGGATATGGATAAAATCCGCGCGAAATCAATGAAGTTATGCGGTTATTTCATTGATCTGGTTGGGGAATATTGCGCAGATTTCGGCTTTACGCTGGCCAGTCCAAGGGACGGTGCAAAGCGTGGCAGTCAGGTATCTTTTACCCATGCACAAGGTTATGCCATCATGCAGGCTTTGATTGCGAAAAATATCGTTGGGGATTTTCGCGCACCGGATATTATCCGTTTCGGCTTTACCCCGCTTTATACGCGATATGTTGACGTTTGGGACGCGGTGATGGGGCTACGTAATATCATGGAAAATGATCTTTGGCGCAGGCCGGAATATAGCAAACGGGAAGCGGTGACCTAATCATATAACGGCAGTTTTGTCGTATGTTTGACAGCGGTCATGGCGATGGTGGAGCTGATTTCCTGAACCCCTTCGATCTGGGACAGATGGTGCCACCACAGGTTTTCATATTCCTGAATATCCTTCACGACAATTTTCAACAGAAAATCCACATTTCCCATCAGGGTATAACATTCCAGAATTTGGGGGATGTCTTTTATAATCTCGATAAAATTGGGCAGCCTGCGGCCATGGGCGGTCATTTTGACCTGAGCGAATAAAATGATATCCAGCCCCACCTTGTTGGGGTCGAGCAGGGCGACCCGGCTTTTGATGATCCCATCGTCCTGTAACCGTTGTATCCTGCGCCAGCATACGGATTTTGAGGAGCCAACCTGCTCGGCAATTTCCGCCACCGGCACCATGGCATCCTGCTGTAGCAAGTCGAGTATCTTCTGGTCTAATTTATCCATATTGGCACAATATCCCATTTAATTGATCGTATTAGAAATAATATACCGGAATAATAGGCTATTCATGCATCAATGGGAAGAAATTTCACCTTAAAAGTGGTAATATAGGTCAAAAGGAGAATGATATGGTGCCCACCAGTGGAAAAAATCTTGATGTCCCGGCCCCACGCCACAGGCCGGGAGATGAACCGGAATTTGATGATCTTGACATTCCCAATGCGGGAACTGTCGCCAGGCCGGATATAATGACCAGCCCGAAAGAAATGTTTGGCTATGCCAATACATTGATCCGGGTTCTGAACATGAAGAATGGTGCCGTTGGGGAATGGGATCCAAAGCTCAGCCCGGATGAGATGCGCAAAGGCCTGACCGATATGCTGACCACGCGCATTTATGATGACCGGATGCAGAATATGCAACGGGTGGGCAAGATGTCTTTTTACATGAAATCACGGGGCGAAGAAGCGGTTTCGGTGGCACAGGCCATGGCGCTCGACAAGCAGGATATGCTGTTTCCGTCCTATCGCCAGCAGGGCCTGCTCATATCACGGGGCCGGGATTTGCTGGACATGATGAACCATTGCCTGTCCAATTCCCGGGATAATTGCAAGGGACGGCAATTGCCGATCATGTATACATGGGCCGAGGGTAATTTCTTTTCCATTTCCGGCAACCTTGGCACCCAATTCTGTCAGGCCGTAGGCTGGGCCGTGGCGTCGGCCTATAAAGGCGAGGATGCCATTGCTGCCACGTGGATCGGCGAAGGCACCACTGCCGAGGCCGACTTTCACCACGGCATGACCTTTGCGGTGGTTTATAATGCGCCGGCCATATTGAATGTGGTCAACAACCAATGGGCCATATCCAGCTTTCAGGGCTTTGCCGGTGGGGAGAAAGCTACGTTCGCCAGCCGGGGTGTCGGGTATGGTATGCCGGGCCTTCGTGTGGACGGCAATGATTTTCTGGCGGTCTATGCGGTAACCAAATGGGCGGCGGAACGCGCGCGAAATGGCGGCGGCCCAACCATGATTGAGCTATTCACTTACCGTGCGGCGGGACATTCCACCAGCGACGACCCGTCAAAATACCGGCCTGATGATGAATATGAGGTCTGGCCCCTTGGCGACCCCATTGAACGGCTGAAGAATCATCTGATTGCGATCGGTGAATGGTCTGAGGAACGTCACGCCGAGGCCATTGAACAGATCACCGTTATGGTCACTAAAAAATACAAGGAAGCTGAATCCTACGGCACTCTGAATAGCGGGGAGCGGCCAGAGGTGAGCAGTATGTTCGAGGATGTTTTTAAGGAACAGCCCGACCATCTGCGCCGTCAGCGTCAGGAATTGGGGGTATAGATATGACCAGTATGAATATGGTACAGGCCATCAATTCGGCGCAGGATGTGATGCTGGAACGGGACAACGGGGTTGTTGTCTTCGGTGAGGATGTGGGCTATTTCGGCGGCGTTTTTAACTGCACCGAAGGTTTGCAGAAAAAATATGGAAAACAGCGGGTTTTTGACACGCCCATTGCCGAGGGCGGGATCATTGCCCTTGCCATCGGAATGGGGGTTAATGAAATGCGGCCCGTGGCGGAAATCCAGTTTTCTGATTATATCTATCCCGCCTTTGATCAGATCGTGTCAGAGGCCTCGCGGCTTCGTTATCGTTCCGGCGGCGAATATTGGGCGCCGATCACTATTCGCACGCCCTGCGGCGGCGGTATCCGGGGCGGACAGACCCATTCTCAAAGCCCGGAGGGGATATTTACCCATGTGTCCGGCATTAAAACCATCATGCCGTCAAATCCTTATGACGCCAAGGGCCTGTTGATCAGTGCCATTGAGGATGACGATCCAACCCTGTTTTTTGAACCAAAGCGGTTGTATAACGGCCCGTTCTCCGGCGACCCCAAGGCCCCGGCCCAATCCTGGGACGGCCATGACATGGGCGAGGTGCCGGATGACTATTACAAGGTTCCCATTGGCAAGGCGAATACAGTGCGTTCAGGAAATGATATGACCATCGTGACTTACGGTACTATGGTTCATGTATCTCTGGCGGCGGCGGAAGTGTCGGGCTATGATGTGGAGGTCATCGACCTGCGCACCCTGACGCCGCTGGATATTGATCATATCGCAGAGTCCGTTTGCCGGACCGGGCGGTGCGCTGTGGTTCATGAGGCCACCAAAACCGGCGGCTTTGGTGCTGAAATCCTGTCCCAGATTCAGGAGACCTGTTTTTGGAAACTGGAAGCGCCGATTACCCGGGTGGCGGGATGGGACATCCCCTATCCCCATGCCTTTGAATGGGAATATTTTCCGGGACAGGGCCGGGTGCTGGACGCTATTAAAAAAGTTATGGAGGGCTGACCTATGGGACAGTATAATTTCAAACTGCCTGATCTGGGCGAAGGCATCGTTGAATCCGAGGTGGCGGCCCTTCATGTTAAGGTGGGGGATATGGTCAAGGAAGACCAGCCGCTTATCGACATGATGACCGACAAGGCGACCGTGGAAATCCCCAGCCCCGTTGACGGAAAAGTGGTGTCCATCAGCGGCAACCCCGGCGATATGATTGCCGTGGGGGCAGTTATGGTCACCTTTGAGATTGAAGGCGAAGCAGTTGAAGAAAAACCTGAGCCTGAGAAGATGGAACCAGCTGTGGCGACCCCTGTTCAGGTGGCGGAACCAATAAAGACCGTTCCAAGTGACAAGCCTCTGGCCTCTCCTGCGGTACGCCTGCGGGCTTTGGAGCAGGATATTGACCTGTCACAGGTGCCGGGCA
>UOED01000083.1_pt1 | contig 21884 bp, 19 predicted proteins | sample 1990161 | NCBI WGS metagenome assembly UOED01 (sample SAMEA4728526, study PRJEB27164) | hydrothermal vent metagenome | biome: marine basaltic hydrothermal vent biome; feature: marine hydrothermal vent; material: mineral | place: Pacific Ocean | collected 2011-06-14/2011-07-23 | depth 1741 m | reverse complement strand
TATTGATAATGAAACGCTGGGCCGTACGGTTCCCCTTGCGGTGGCGGTGCAGGCGGATGCGCGGGAATTTCTGACGAATCTTAATGCCCGCTTGCCCAAGTCCAGCTTTAACGTTGATCCCAAATGGGTCAAGGATGTTAAAGGCGCTTATCATGATTACCGCAAGGAAATCAATGATATTGCCGATCAGGTGACCACGGAGAATACCAATATTCTCAATGAAGCGGCGGCCATGCGCACTATATCCACGCTGGTGCCGGAGGATGCCATTGTGGTTGTCGATGGCGGCCAGACCATGGAATGGGGCCATAGCTTCCTGCGCCCCACCCACCCGAAAAATTATCTTTTTGTTCCCGGTATGGGGCATTTGGGTTTTGGCCTGCCCTTTGCCAATTCGGCGAAGCTGTTAAATCCGGACCGGACCGTTGTTCTGGTCACCGGCGACGGGGCCATGTGCTGTACGGGGCAGGAGCTTGAAACCGCCGCCCGCAACGGGCTGAATGTCATCACCATTGTTTTTAACGATTCCGCGTGGGGTATGTATCGGCCATTTGGCGAACTACTGTTTGACAATGAGGATTTCGGTCAGAAGCTAACCAATGTCAAATTTGCCGATATGGCCAAGAGTCTTGGTTGTATTGGTGAGGAGGTCACATTGGAGACCCTGCCGGACGCCTTCCGCCGGGCGCAGAAAGCAAACCGGCCAACGGTGCTGGATCTACAGGTGGATTTCACGCCTCACCCCATGGATTTCTTCTGGCTCGGCGTCGTCTTCGAAAATGTGGAATTTACGCCTGTGATGCCCTGATTGTTATGGGTAAAAGTAAAATAGGTAATTCCCTCTATATGTATTGCTGGTCGCCCAATTTAAATTGGCTGTAACAGGAAATGCTGAATTATAAAGGGAGGTTTTGAATGAATCTTGGTAATAATATACTCCTTGATGCCTATCATCGGATGAAGTCTATCCGGGAATTTGAGGAACGCATCCATGTGGAGAATACAACGGGAGAAATCCCCGGCTTCGTTCATCTTTATGCGGGGCAGGAGGCCGTGGCAACCGGCGTCTGTCTGCAACTCCGGGACAGTGATTACATTGGCAGCACCCACAGGGGGCATGGCCATAGTATCGCCAAGGGTTGTGACATCGAAGCGATGATGCTGGAAATTTACGGCAAAAAGGGCGGTCTTTGTGCGGGCAAGGGCGGGTCCATGCATATCGCTGATTTTGAAAAGGGGATGCTGGGGGCCAATGCCATTGTCGGCGGCAATCCGCCGCTTGTGGTCGGGGCCGCTTTAACGGCCAAGGTCAAGGGAACGGACGGGGTGGCGGTGTCTTTTTCCGGGGATGGCGCCTCCAATCAGGGAACAACTTTTGAGGCCATGAATATGGCGGTTGTGCTAAAATTACCCGTGGTATTTATCTTTGAAAATAATGGTTACGGTGAGGGGACGGGCTGTGATTATGCGGTTGGTGCCGACAGTATCGCCAAGCGGGCCGAGAGTTTCGGTATGCCTGCGGTGAGTGTAGACGGTACGGATTTTTTCGCCGTCGAAGCCGCCGCAAGGGAGGCCGTCACGCGGGCGCGAACCGGACAGGGGCCGAGTGCTATAGAGGCCAGTGCCATGCGTTTCTACGGGCATTTTGAAGGTGATCCACAGGCCTACCGTTCCGCCGCAGAATTGACAGAACTGCGGGAAACCGGCGACTGCCTGAAGATATTTCGGGCCAGAGTAGAAGAGGAGCAGCTTGTGGCGGCCAGTGCCCTTGACCAGATCGACAGGGAGGTATCAGACCTGATCGACGAGGCGGTTGGCAAGGCGCGCAAGGCCGATTTTCCGACCCCAGACGATCTGTTAACCGATGTCTATGTTTCATATTAATTTCAGGAGGTTCATAACATGAGCAAAAAAACTATTCGTGAAGCCCTGAATGAAGCCCTGCGTCAGGAAATGGCCCGAGATGGTCAGGTGATTATATTGGGTGAGGATGTGGCCGGCGGCCACGGCGGCACCGGGATTATTGATGCTTACGGCGGCCCGCTCGGCGTGACCAAGGGCTTGATCGGCGAATTCGGGGCCAACCGGGTCATTGATACCCCGATCTCCGAATCCGCGATTATGGGAGCGGCGGCAGGCGCGGCGGCAACGGGATTGCGCCCGGTTGCAGAGCTTATGTTTGTGGATTTCATGGGCGTCTGTTTCGACCAGATATTCAATCAGGCGGCCAAATTTCGCTATATGTTCGGCGGCAAGACCAAAACGCCGATGGTGGTCCGTACGACCATCGGGGCGGGGATGCGCACGGCGGCCCAACATTCTCAATGCCTGTATCACATGTTCACATCGGTCCCCGGCCTGAAATGCGTCATGCCGTCAAATGCCTATGATGCCAAGGGGTTGTTGATTGAAGCCATTCGGGATGATGATCCGGTTATTTTCTTTGAAAACAAGCTGCTCTATGACCTTGCCTGTGACGTGCCGGACGAATCCTACGCCATTCCTTTTGGTGAGGCCAATGTGGTTCGTGAGGGCGCAGATGTAACTATTGTCGCCTTTTCCCGCATGGTTCATATCGCAGAAGAGGCCGCAATAATATTGGCCGCAGAAGGTATCTCGGTTGAGGTCATCGATCCGCGCACCACATCACCTCTTGATGAGGAAACCATTCTTGAGTCCGTGGAGAAGACCGGCTTTCTGGTGGTGGTTGATGAATCAGCCGCCCGCTGCGGCATGGCGGCGGACATTGCGGGGCTGGTGGTGGAACAGGCCTTTGATGCCCTTCGCGGGCCGATCATTCAAATCACGCCGCCCCATACCCCGGTGCCTTTCTCGCCGCCGCTGGAGGATGCGTTCATCCCAACCGCCGGAGCGGTCTGCGGCGCCGTTCGTAAATTGTTAAAGTAGATATATATCATGACCATAAAAGCGATTACGGTTCCCAAATGGGGACTGTCAATGGATGAGGGCGAACTGATCGAATGGCATATCGCATCGGGGGATGAGGTGACGGTTGGTCAGGAGATTGCCGAAATTGAGACCAGTAAAATTGCCGGACCTGTGGAGGCTGCCGTTACTGGAAAAGTCCGGCGCATAATCGCCGAAGAAGGTGAGGTCTTGCCCGTTGGGGCCTTGATGGCGGTGTTGGCAGAGGATAGCGATAGCGATGCTGATATTGAGGCCTTCATTGCAGAGTTCGAGGTTCAAGATGTGTCGGATGATACGGGCGAGGATGCTGGTGCGGCGGACATAAATCACATCACACTGGGTGATATGGATATTTCCTATCGGGACATCAGTCCGGTTGATCTGACGCCCGGGTCTATTCCAGTGGTGTTAATTCATGGTTTTGGCGGCGATTCAAACAACTGGTTATTTAATCAGGGGAAAATTGGTGAAACGCATCGGGTAATCGCCCTTGACCTGCCGGGTCACGGTCTGTCGACGAAGAAAATTACCGATGGGTCGATCACAGGTCTTTCGGCAATAGTTGCAGAATTTCTGGCGGCATTGGATATTGAGCAGGCGCATCTGGTGGGCCATTCCATGGGGGCGGCGGTTGCGGTGCAATGTGCTTTGGAGGGGAATATTCAGGTGGCCAGCCTGTCGCTGATCTGTCCGGCCCTTGTGGGGCGGTCGGTAACTCCTGATTATATATCCGGCTTCCAGCAGGCGCGGACGCGAAAACAGCTCAAGCCCGTTCTGGCAATGCTGTTTTCCAACGAACTGCTTGTCACCAGAGAATTGGTAGATGATGTATTGAAATATAAACGTCTTGACGGGGTGGGTGGCGCGTTGAAGGAAATTGCCGATAAAGGGCTTGGGGCGGGTGAATTATCCTTGGGTGGAGCATCAATGCCAATATCCATTATATGGGGCGATAATGACAAAATTATCGGCGGGGCGGAATCCCATAATATCACGGGCGAGAATAGTCGTGAATATGTGATCGAAAATGCCGGACATATGCCCCATATGGAAAATGCCGGAGCCGTGAATAAAATCCTGACAGATTTATTTAATGATTAAACCCCTGAGAAAGCATATGGGTCAGGCTGGTGCGGTTTTTTACATTCATTTTGGCATAGATCGCACAGAGATGATTTTCAACGGTTCGGATACTGATCCCCAGTTTCTCGGCGATTTGTATATTGGTCAGCCCCAGCGTGATCTGACAGGCAAGGTCTTTTTCGCGGTCGGTCAACTGGTTCTGCTTCATAACCTGACTGTTCACTCTAAAGCCATCTTTCGTTGAACTATAGATAATAAACCGTAATCCTTCATGGGCATTTTCCGTCGGGATTGCTTTTATGTCACAGGTAAGAGAATGATCATTGAGCGAAATCTGGCGGTGAAGGCTGTTATTCTCTGCGCAATATTGATGTTTCAAATCATTGCATGTCTGGAATATTTCCGGTGGCAGACTGGTTGCGGAAGTATCCTGATGCGCTTGCTTGAAATGTTTCTGGAACAGGGCGGATTGATACAGAATGTCCATCTTGTCATTTAATATCATCAGACCGGAGTTATTCATATCCTCGCCCAGACTTTGAATGATGGTCTGGCGTTCCCTGATATGGGCGCGGGAGGTCAGGTTGGCCAGCGCGCCGGTCAGGGCGGGCATTAATATTCTTGCTTTGGCCAGATTTATATCAGAAAAACTGTCACTGTTTTTTGGCCGGTGCACACCGATCAGCAAGTCGTTCTTCTCATCAGGATGCAGGGCAATTTTCATTAACAACAGGTGATGGATATTGAGAGGCCGCAGAAAGCTGTTGTAAAACACGCCGCTGGTAAATTTATTATAATCAATGTGGTTTTCAAGTGATATTACTTTGGAGGCATTGGTGCAGTTAAGATACTGATCAGATTGCTCATTAAATAACAATGTGACTGCCGGGTCTTCTTCAAAAAAACCGTTCACATAATCCTTATGCATACTTGTGGAAACGCCATAAGAGCAGTTATAGCCGATGTTCATTTTCTTTTGAGTAGAAAAAGTCAGCAAAGTTCCTGTTTCAGCCCCGAGAAAATGGATGATATCTTCTAAAATATCGTCTTTAAATATATCCAGATTCCGGCAGGATACAATATTGCTGCCAAGTTCAATGGCATTATCTATATCTTCTGCGCTAAGCATATTATAGGGGTTCATAAAAAACATACCTTTCTGTGAAAGATAATAAAAGTCAATTTATTCTGAGGCTCTTTTCTTTATAACGCACATATTCCATTATGATGAATATAACCAAATATTACTCTACTATGGAATAGGTATTTTCCTCTATATGGCTACTCCCAGCGATGGATTATACTGTTTTTAACAATAAAAAACCAGTATTTTCAATATTTAGGGAGGTCGTCTATGTTTATGCAAAAAAATAAATCTCATTTAGGGGCAAGTAAAAATAGAAAAATAAGTCTGTTTAAAGCGCTGTGTTTAGGTAGCGTATCACTCTGTGCCGTCGAAACGGCAATGGCAGAAGACGAGAACGAAAAAATACTTGTGCTGGAAGAAATTACGGTTACGGCGCGTAAGATGGAGGAAGGCCTGCAGAATACGCCTGTTTCCATTACCGCCCTCAGTGCCGGGGCGCTTGAGGCCCGCAACCTGACAAATCTGTCAGAAGTCGGCAATTTCTCCCCCAATGTATTTATGAGCTTTACCACAGGCGGCAGCGGCAGCGGCAGTGATGCCCTGATCTATATTCGCGGCGTTGGTCAAAGTGATTTTCTGTTCACCACCGATCCGGGCGTAGGGGTATATATTGACGGCGTATATTATGCCCGAACGGTGGGCGGCGTATTTGACCTGCTTGATCTGGAGAGGGTGGAGATTCTGCGGGGGCCGCAGGGTACGGTATTCGGCAAGAATACCATTGGCGGGGCGGTGAATGTAATTTCCAAGAAACCGACCGGAGAGACAGGGGCAAAGGCGTCGGTTACCATGGGGAGCTTCAACCGGCTTGATGTGCGCGGCAGTGCGGATGTGAGCGTGATTGAGGACAAGCTGTTCGCCAAATTGTCCTTTTCCAGCAAGGACCGGGATGGTTACGGTGATATTCTGGATTTTAATACCGGCAAGGTGGTTGATCATAACGGAAATGAAAACTCCACCTCTGCCCGGCTGGCCCTGCGCTGGATCCCAAGTGATCGCACGGAGGTAAATTTAATTTCTGACTTTACCCGCAAACGGGAACAGTCAACGGTCCGGACTATAGAGTTCGTGGATAGCTCCACCGGGTTGGCACCATTGTGGAATGGATTGGTAGGGGGTCCTGCTGGCCTGCCTTATACGGATGCATTTGTTACGGGAAATCCCTTTACCAATTATGGCACGGGACCAAACCAGAATGATTTGAATTCATGGGGAATTAACCTGACCGTTGACCATGAGGTCAGTGATAATGTGGATATCAAGTCCATTACGGCATACCGGGAGTTTGATGCGCATTTTGGCCGGGACGGTGATGGCTCGCCGCTGAATTATGTTCATACGGACGACACCCAAACCCAAAGCCAGCTCAGTCAGGAATTTCAGCTCAGCGGCGTGGCGTCGGACGATAAATTAAATTGGCTGGTCGGGTTGTTTTATTTCAATGAAAAAGGCACAGATCAGAATAATGTTGTCCTGGCCTCTGGCCTTTTCAATGCGCTTCAGGGGTTGCCCGGAACTTTGAACGGTTCGCCGCTCAGTGCACCAACGGCACCGGGTGGTTTTGGTAATCCGATCAATGTATTGCTTGATCTGGATTTTAATATCAATAACAAGATTGACATTAAAAGCTATGCAGTTTTTGCCCAGGCAACCTATGACCTTACAGAAAAGCTGTCTCTGTCCATTGGGGGACGGTATTCATATGAAAAGAAGGATTACACGCTGGAACATTTGAGAATTACCAGCGGGGCAGCGATTGTACCCTTGTCAACAATCTCGGATAATTGGGGGTCATTTTCACCCAAGGCCAGTCTGGATTTTCAGGTTACCGAAGATGTCATGACATATGCTTCAATATCAAAAGGCTTTAAAAGTGGCGGTTTTAATGGACGCCCGACGACCAATGCGGAGGTGGAATCTTTCGCCCCGGAAACGGTTCTGGCCTATGAGGTTGGCGTAAAGTCACAATGGGCGGATAACCGTGTTCGCTTGAATGTGGCGGCTTTCTATAATGATTATAATGATATTCAATTGGGAAGCGTCGGTGCGGACAGCACGGGTAACCTGATCCTGATCATTCAGAATGGTGGTAAAGCCGTCGTTAAAGGCTTTGAGGTTGAATTACAAGCGGTTCCGGCACAAGGCCTGACCATCGAAGGCGGAATTGGTTATACGGATTTTGGCTTTACCCGACTTAATCCGGGGGTGCAGGATATTACGCTGGCCACCCAACAGGCCAATACGCCCAAATGGACCACGAACCTCGGGGTCAGCTATGCCATTGATATGAGCAATGACGCCACATTGACGGTGCGCGGCGATTGGAGCTACTCCGGCAGTTCATACAAGGATGTGGTTAATACGCCGCAGTTGAAACAGAAAGCCTATAGTCTGGTCAATGCCAGAATAACCTATGAGCCTTCCGGGGCGAACTGGTCCATTTCTGCACTGGTGACCAACCTGACCGATGAGCGATATATCGTAGGTGGTTTGTCAACACTCGGTAGTTTTGGCATAGTGGAAGCTGTTTATGGCCGGCCACGGGAATGGGGGGTCAGTCTGGGCTACGAATTCTGATAATTTGAACAATGAGGATAATATAATATGCCACAAACACCAGATGATCAGACGAGAGCCTTCCTTGCGGGAATGGCCGAAAACGCAGGGCCAAAGCTGTATGAATTACCGGTTGAGGGGGCGCGGGAATTTCTCAAAGGGGCCTCAAAAATGTTTGAGGTTCCGCTATGCGAAATTGACGGTGTTGAAGACCGTTCAATTTCTTATGACGGCGGTAATTACAATATTCGCCTCTATAGCCCGCCCGGCTCTGGAGGCGAAATAACGCCCGCGATCATTCTGTATCACGGCGGTGGTTTTATGCTTGGTGATCTTGACACCCATGATACGATCGCCCGTTATTTATGTCTGCATACCGGGTCAAAAGTCATCAGCGTGGGTTATCGTCTTGCCCCGGAATTTACCTTTCCGGCGGGGCTGGAAGATTGTTATCATGCGCTGTCATGGGTGAGTGATAATGCGACCAACCTTGGTATTGATCCGGAAAAAATATCTCTTATCGGAGATAGTGCCGGGGGTAATTTGAGTGCGGGCGTTATGCAGCTTGCCATAAGGCGCGGCGGCCCTCATATCGCCTCCGCTGTGTTGCTTTATCCGTCTTGCGATATGCGGCTCGAGACAGATTATCCATCACGTGAAATTTATGGTAACGGGGATTATTTTCTGGGCCTTAAAGATATAGAATGGATTGCGGATCATTATTTGAAGGGTGAAGACCCGGCACAGAATTCGCTTCTGTCACCAATTTTAAATACCGATTTCACGGGTTGGCCATCAACATTGGTCATTACGGCAGGCATGGATATTCTGCGGGATGAGGGCCGGGCTTTTTATGACCTTCTTGTGCAACATTCGGTTAAGGCCCGTTATCAGACCTATGACGGAACGATCCACGGTTTTGTCAGTTTTGCCGGAGCCCTTGATGTGGGCAGGACATGCCTTGGGGATGTTGTGAAATATTTTAAAGGTCAATGATTCTGAAGGACTGCCGGGATGGATGAAGAAAATCAGCGCATAAAAGGTAAAGTCGCCCTGGTCACAGGCGGTGCTTCGGGGCTTGGGCTGGCTATTGCATCTCTCATGGTCCGGCAGGGGGGAGCTGTCATTATCACAGATATTGCAGCGGAACAGGGCATTCTGGCCGCAGAACAAACCGGGGCTGAATTTATGACACAGGACGTGTCGGATGAGACCCGCTGGCAAGAGGTTCTGGGCCATATATATAAAAAATATGGCCCGCTGGATATTCTGGTGAATAATGCCGGGATCAGCGGGGGTGGTCCCGCCACTGATCCGGAAACAACACCGCTTGATGAATGGCAGAAAATTCAGAGAATAAACAGCGACAGTGTTTTTCTGGGCTGTAAATATGCCATAAATTATATGCGTAAAGGCGGCGGTGGTTCGATCATCAACATGTCATCCATTGCCGCCCTCGTGGCGACCCCTTTCATCACCTCCTACGGGGCCAGCAAGGCGGCTGTGCGGCAGCTCACCATGTCGGTGGCCCTGCATTGTGCCAAAAGTGGCTCAAAAGTGCGCTGTAACAGCGTTCATCCCGGCCAGATCAGAACCCCCATGCTGGAAAGCCTGTTTGAGGAAGCGTCCAGTCAGATGAATGTTCCTCTGGATATGGTGGTTCAGGGCTTTCTGGAACGTATTCCGCTGGGTGCGTTTGGCACAGCGGAGGATATCGCTTATATGGTGCTGTTTCTGGCCTCGGATGAATCAAAATATATTACCGGCGGTCAGTTTGTAGTTGATGGCGGCATGCAGTTAAATGGGTAATTGGGCCTGAGGCATTTTCAGACCGTTAATTCCACCATGACCGGCGCATGGTCAGAGGGTTTTGTCCAGCCGCGCGCGGCTTCCAATACCGCCATGCTTGTCATATTGTCTTTCAGGGCCGGGCTGGTCCAGACATGGTCAAGGCGGCGGCCTTTGTCGGCGGCCCGCCAGTCCTTTGCCCGATATGACCACCAGCTGTATAGCCGGGCCGGTTCCGGCACGAAATGGCGCATCACATCGAACCAGTCATGGGCGGCCATCAAAGTCATCATCTTTTCACATTCCAGCGGCGTGTGGCTGATCACTTTCAGCAGCTTTTTATGGGACCAGACATCACTTTCATAGGGCGCAATATTCAGATCGCCCACCAGAATATGGCGGGCGTCTTTGGGCAGGTCTTCGGACCAGGTCGTCATCTCATCCAGGAAATTCAGCTTATGGGCGAATTTATCGTTTATGGCCGCGTCCGGCTCCTCGCCGCCAGCGGGGACGTAGAAATTATGCAGCCGGATATCGCCCGGCAGGCCCACCTCAATATGGCGGGCATCACCCTTGGCACACCAGTCGATACGGGACGTATTTTCCAGCGGCAGGCGCGACATAACCGCCACCCCGTTATAGGATTTCTGCCCCGCAATGGCATGGTGGATATAGCCTCGTTCGGTAAAATATTTTGCCGGGAACATATGGTCCTGAACTTTGGTTTCCTGAAAACAGATCACATCGGGGCCGTAGTCCGTCATCAGTTGCCCCACCTGATCGATACGCGCGCGAACGGAATTTATATTCCAGGTCACAAGTTTTATTTTTGTCATGCTATGCCTTAAAAAATATTAAATGTATTGCCCATCACGCCCAGCGGCCACCATCCGGTTTCATACAGCTGATATTTCAGGGTGAAGGGATGCGCTTCATCGACGCCGGCGGCAATGACCAATGCCGCCTGATAACAGGCCTGTACGCCTTCGCCAATGGCGGCCTTCATCAACTCCTCATCATGCATGCCCCAGCGGTCCGCCGCCGCAATGACCCCTTCGCTGACATATTCCGAGGCCACGCTGGTCACATGGGCCAGTACCATCTCCAGAAGCTTTGGGTCAATATTATCGGTAATCTCGACGGTCAGGGCGGCCATGAGCTGTTGCTCCACCTCCCAGAAGGGGCTGTTCCAGTCATTGGTTTCAAGGGAATAGGCGGCCTCCTGCCAATCGCTGACCTCTGCCGGTGTCGCCTCGGGAAAGCCCAGAATGTCCAGATAGGTCTGCGCCTTGTTCAATACGTCCTGCTCCAACGGTTCCCCCACATAGCGGAACCAGTCCGTACGCGGGATTAATTTCGTAAAGCGCGACACCAGTACAAGGGTCGGATAATCGCCGAGCGCGTCAATTTCCATATCTTCTTCATCCATAGGGGAGAGTTATAAATCATTGACCACGGGCCGCAAGATAAAAAGCTGACATATTAAAAAGTTGCCCGGCCAGAGACTGACCGGGCAGTTTTGTGCATTTCGCACGTACAAGAGGAAGGGGGAGGGAAAAACCTCTTGTAGTCAGCCGGAACAACAACGGTCTGAGGAAGGAGTGACCGTATATCTGTCGGTTCCAAGCTATAATATATATGGGAGATATCTTTTCTAATTCAAGGGGAATTTTGGACATTTATGACAGGGCGGAATCATAAATTATTAACAAGAACTTTGAGAAAGAACTTCCCTCATTTCACGAAACAGATTCCATTGGTTAAAAGGGAAAAATTGCTCAAATGTTAATAATTAATGATTTTAACCTTACCCCGACGTTATTGTTAACATTGTTAAATATATTAAAATTTAGTATCATCACTGTGAATTCATTAAAACAATAAAACAACAAGGGGAATTTATGATGACTATTGGTCAGAAAAAAACATTTATCGGGGTGCGTATTCTCTGGGCTTTGGCCTTGTTATTGCTTTTGATAGTAATCGCTGGCGGACCGGGGGTGCATTTGGGGCTTTGGTCACCGCTAGATGGTTTCTTACTGTCTATGAGGGCCGGATTCATGGGCGGACTGGCCCTGGCCATATTGGCTTTGGTTATTATAATCATCATCGCGGTCAAGAAAAAAGCCGGCATGGGCAAGGCGGTTCTGTCACTTTTGATCGGGTTATTGCTTGCCGCACCCGTTGGTTATCTGCGCCTGTCAGGGGGCGGCGGTGTGCCGCCAATTCATGATATTGCTACGGATACGGCTAACCCGTTGGTATTTATGGCACTGGCAGGCAAGCGCGGCGATGGTGCGAACAGTATAACCTATGCCGGGGCGGAACTTGCAGAACAACAGAAACAATCCTATCCAGATGTGGGGCCGTTACTGGTGAATGGTGCGCCGAATAAGGTTTTCTCCCGCACTATTGATGTGGCCCGTGATATGGGATGGCATATAACAGGTGTTGAGGCCAAGGCCCGTCGTTTTGAGGCCACAGACCACTCGTTCTGGTTTAACTTTGCTGATGATATTGTTGTGGCCGTAACCGCAACAGATACTGGCAGCCGGGTTGATTTACGTAGTGTATCGCGGGTGGGGCGCAGTGACCTCGGCGTAAATGCCAAGCGGATTATGGCCTTTCAGAAGAATTATCCGGCTACACCTTAAACGGGAAAAACAACATCATGTCCATGATAGTAAACCGCCGGGATATTTACTTCCTGATGTATGAGCTGTTTGACCTCGACCAGCTTCTGACGACAGAACGCTACGGCGACTATGACCGGGCAGTGACCTCTGTCAGCACATCAGCAATCTGGTCAACCATCCAGTCGATATGTTTGTTCTCAATCACCAGCGGCGGGGCGAGGCGGATGACGTGGTCGTGGGTTTCCTTGCACAGTAGCCCCTTGGTCATCAGGGCCTCGCAATAGGAGCGTGCGCCGCCAAGGTCTTTATTTAATTCGATGCCGATAAACAGGCCCCGGCCCCGGATGTCCACGATTTTATTGGTCGGGATGGCCTGTAGTTTGCGCATGAGATAATCGCCCAGAATATGTGAGCGTTCGGCCAGTTTTTCATCCTCAATCACCTTCAGGGCGGCAAGGCCGATAGCGGCGCCCATGGGGTTGCCGCCAAAGGTGCTGCCGTGAATGCCGGGGGTGAAGACGGCCATGATCTCATCCGAGGCCAGAATGGCCGATACCGGATAAACTCCGCCGCTAAGGGCTTTGCCGACGATCAGGACATCAGGGACCGCATTCTCCTCATGTTGAAAACAGAACAGCTTGCCCGTGCGGCCAAGGCCGGTCTGAATTTCATCCAGCACGAACAGGACGTTATTTTGCTTGCAGATTTTCCGGGCTTTGGTCAGGAAACCGTCGTCGGGGATGATGATACCGGCCTCGCCCTGTACCGGCTCCATAATCAGGGCCACCGTGTTGGGGGTGATCGCCTGCTCCAGGGCGTTAAGATCGTTATAGTCGATCAGGATAAAGCCGGGGGTAAAGGGGCCGAAATTTTTGCGGTAATCCGGCTCTGACGACATGCTGACGGTGGTAATTGTCCGGCCATGAAAATTATCTTTGACCACAATGATCTCGGCCTTGTTATCTGCAACGCCTTTGACCTCATAGCCCCATTTGCGCACCGCCTTGATGGCGGTTTCAACGGCCTCGGCCCCGGTGTTCATGGGCAAAGCCTTGTCCATGCGGGCCATCTGGCACAGTTTCTCAAGGAACGGCCCCATCTGATCATTGTGAAACGCCCGTGAGGTCAGGGTGATTTTTTTGGCCTGTTCCGTCATGGCGTCAATAATTTTCGGGTGGCAGTGCCCCTGATTGACGGCGGAATAGGCACTGAGGCAATCCAGATATTTATTGCCGTCCGTATCCCATACCCAAATGCCTTCGCCCCGTTCCAGCACCAGCGGTAGCGGGTTATAGTTATGGGCACTGCGGCGATCGGTCTGATCGATAATATCTTGCTGATGGGTCATAGTTATTTTTTTCGGTTATGGTGATGGGGCGGGAAAATCTGGCGGCCAAACAGGCTGACGGTCAGTTCTATGGCAAGCTCCGCCGTGCTGTTCTGAAAATCCAGCGCCGGGTTGATTTCCATAAGGTCGAGGGAGATCATACGGCCTGAATCATGGATCATTTCCATGCATAGCTGAGCCTCACGGTAGGTCAGGCCGCCGGGAATGGTGGTGCCGACACCAGGGGCGATGGTCGGGTCCAGGCTGTCCACGTCAAAGCTCACATGGATATGGGCATCCTTGGCCGCCACATCGTCCAATATCTGTTGCATGGCTTCGCGCATACCGATCTCATCAATACAGCGCATGTCATAGGTGATAACCCCCGCATCGGTAACCAGCTTTTTTTCAGCCAGATCAACGGAGCGGATACCCACCTGATAGATGTTGGCGGCCTCCACCATGGGAATGGCATGGCCTATGGACAGCAGTTCCTTGGGGCCGTATCCGGCGGCGACCGCCACCGGCATGCCGTGAATATTGCCTGACGGACTGGTGCCGCTGGTGTTGAAATCAGAATGGGCGTCAATCCAGATTATGCAGAGCTTTTTCTTGCGCCCGGCACAGTAGCGGGCAACGGCGGCAATGGAGCCGATGGACATGGCATGGTCCCCGCCCAGCATGATCGGCAGACGGCCCTCGGTCATTTCCTCAAATACCGCATCCTGAATATTCTTGCACCAGATAACATTTTCCCTGAGGTGGCGATAACCATTTTTCGCCGGCTGCTCCGGGTTTTTCGGGCCGAACAGATTGCCCGTGTCTCTCACTTTAAAGCCGAGCTTTGTCAGCTCACGCTCAATGCCTGCCACCCGCAAAGCTTCCGGGCCCATGGTCGCCCCCCGGTCCCCGGCGCCAATGTCGCTGGGCACGCCGATCAGTGAAATTTCCTTACTCATGTAATAAAAAACCTTTTTTTACCCTGATTCTGTATATTTTGAATAGTTTTGCACGGAAAAGAGAAAATGAAATTTCTATTTTAAAAGAATGGCCGAATATTATGCGGAGAATTCGATTATTGTGATATATAGTTTTAAATTATTGAAAAATAACAAGTTAGACACATGTGAAAGCTACGGAGTATCACATAATGACGAAAAAACGATCTATAGACCGTATTGACCTGAAGATTCTTTCGATCCTGCAAAATAATGCCCGCATCACCAACCATGATTTATCCAGCGAGGTTAATCTGTCGCCCAGTTCATGCCTGCAACGTGTGCGGCGTCTGGAGGATGAGGGGTATCTCGAATCCTATATGGCGGTGATTAATCTGAACAAGATTTGCCGAACGGTGACGGTTTTGCTGACGGTTAGTCTCCATGACCATACCAATACCAATTTCAAGACCTTTGAAAAAGTGATCAATGATTTTCCGGAAATTGTTGAATGTTATACGGTCAGCGGAAATTTTGATTATTTCCTGCGTATTGTTTGCCCGGATATGGACCGTTATCTGGAACTGAATGACAAGTTAATTGATTGTATGGAGGGGGTCGCCAATATCAGCAGCCATGTGGCCCTTGCCACCACCAAAGGCTTTAAGGGCTATGCGCTGGATCAATTGGTCGATTAACGGGTTGTTTGTTTCGCGTCGTCTTTGCTATCGGCGACCATGACGCTGCCATCCACAAGATCATGCATGAAAGTAATCAACCCTGATATGCCGCTTTCGGCAATACGGGAGGCAAAGTCATCCCGTTGGGTGCGGGCCATACTGATGCCTTCAATCTTCACATCAATGATTTTATAGTGACGGTCTTCCGGAGCTTCGGCGGTTATTTTCTGGGGGCGAACGCGCCAGTCCACGTCGAATGTCTTATCCTCACCATCGGTTATAATGGTGCGCACATACATATCCCGTTTGCCGTTGGGCAGAACTTTGGTTACGTCGACTTTGCGGGTATCCAGTTTGGTCAGACGGCTGGTATAGACCCGCACCAGATATTCCGGAAAGAGCTTGTAATAGGTTTTCAGGTCATTTTTCGACGCTTGCTTGCGGTGACGGCCCAGGGAAATTTTGCTGATATATTTTACGTCAAAACCCTCATTCAGAATTTCGCGAAACCGGGCTTCCAAGTCGGCCAGGCTGGCGCCCTTTTGGCTGAGACTGACCAGAGCCTTGTCGGCCAGATGTTGAATGAAATCAGCGGCTTCTGCTTGTATGGCGGGATCCTGATTTAATTTGGCTTTTTTATCTGCCGCGAAAAGATTTTGGCTCCACAAAAGGGCGAGCAAGATAACGAGCGTCGAAAATGTTGCCATAAACATCCGCCATACTATCTTGGCCGGTTTTGCGGGAACCGCCAGAGCGATCGTATGTGTCGTCGAATTTTTATGCATGTTCATTACCATTCATTGTGGGCACTTGGTTATACCATAGTCTTTAATTTATGATCTTTCGGTTAAAATTCAAGACATCAGCCCAAAAAGACAAAAAAACACCGGCGCCTTTCGACACCGGTGTTTTTTCTGGAATTCCAGAAGAACCTATTTCAGTGTCTTGAGATAAGCAATGACATTAGCTCTTTGTGTGTCTTTTTTAAGGCCGGAAAAAGTCATTTTCGTTTTCTTGACCAGAGCGCGGGGTTTTTTCAACCACGCGTCCAGTGTGGCCTCATCCCATGTCAGGCCAGAAGCAAGCAAGGCCTTGGAATATTTATAACCTTCCATATGTCCGGCATTGGCCCCGACGATAGCAAACAGGTTAGGACCAATCAGTTTTCTCCCGCCCTGATCCACCGTGTGACAGGCTTTGCATTTTTTGAAAACTTTTTTACCCTTTACCGCATCGCCATCGGCAAATGAGGCACTGGACAGAGACACAGCCGCCATAACGGCTACTGATAACATTAGAAAAATACGTTTCATGTTTAATCCTTTTATCAAATGTAACAATTCTGAATACCCGATAACTTGTAACGAATCACAGATAGAATTCAAGCATTTTTGATCTTATCCCTTACTATTATGTAAAAATGGCAGAAATATGCTTGCTTTAAATGCTTTCGGTGGCTTCAACCTCCCGGTTGGATTTAATTTCGCCACTTTTAATCTTATCCATAAAGGAAATCAGGCATTGGCGGACGACAGGAGCCAGAACAAACACCCCGATCAGATTGGGAATTGCCATGGAGAAGTTGGCCGCGTCAGAGAAATTCACCACCTCTGTCAGTGACATGGTGGCCCCGATAACGGTGACACTACAGAATAAAACCTTGTAGGTAATTTCCATTTTCTTGCTTTCGCCAAACAGAAAAGTCCATGCTTTTATGCCGTAATAGGACCAGGTGATCATGGTGGAAAAAGCAAACAGCAACACCGCGATGGCCAGAACAATGGGGAACCAGCTATAGGCGGATGAGAAGGCTTCAGAGGTCAGCTTGACACCGCTCAGGCCGTTACCATGTTGGTAAACGCCGGTGATGACAATCACAAGGGCGGTCATGGTACAGACAATTACCGTATCAATGAAGGGCTCCAGCAGGGATACCAGGCCCTCGGTGGCTGGCTCACTGGTTTTAACCGCCGCATGGGCGATAGGGGCGGAGCCGATACCGGCTTCATTGGAAAAGGTTGCCCGGCGCATACCCTGTATCATAACCCCGATCAGGCCGCCGTATCCGGCTTCCGGTGTGAAGGCTCCGTTGATAATGGCCATGAAGGCTTCCGGGATCTGCTCATAGCGGCCCAACAAGATGCTGAGGGCGGCAATCAGATAAAAGACACACATGATCGGTACCAGTTTGGAGGTCACTTTGGCAATAGACCGGATGCCGCCGATGATAACCATCCCGACAAGGATGGCCATCCCAAGTCCAAAGACCCAGCGATAGTCAAAGAAGAAATTTGTATGTCCCGCTGTGACAATCTGGAATTGTTCCACGGTCTGGCTGATCTGGAAAATATTACCGCCGCCGAATGAAGCAAAGACAGTAAAGATGGAAAAAGATATCGCCAGCGCCATGCCAAGACGCGGCCAGCCTTTCTCGGCAAAACCCTGTTTCAGATAATACATGGGACCACCGGATACGGAGCCATCCTCATGGACCACCCGGTATCTGACCCCAAGGGTACATTCGGCAAATTTCGCCGACATACCAAACAGCCCGACAATGATCATCCAGACGGTAGCCCCCGGCCCGCCAAGGCTGATGGCCACGGCGACGCCGCCAATATTGCCCAAGCCGACGGTGCCGGACAGGGCGGCGGACAGGGCCTGAAAATGGGTAACCTCGCCCGCACTGTCTTTATTGGTATAATCGCCCCGAACGATTTTCAGGGCTGTTTTGAACCCCCGGATATTGATGAATTTGAAATAGAAGGTGCAGAAAATACTGCCAGCGGCCAACCATACGACAATTAACGGCAAATCCTGTCCATTGATTTCAATGGGAAAGAAGACATATTTTGCATAAAAGCTAGTGAAAGGCTGAATGAAATTATTGAGGGCTTCATCAAAATTTCCGGCCTCAAAGGCCTGTGCGGAGGTGGGTATGAGCAGGGGCAGTAAAGCGATGCCCAGGATGATTTTCTTTAGTTTGGCGGTCATAAATATCCCCTGAATATTACGGAAAATGCGAAAATACAGTTATTTTTTTAATTTTGTCGCTTCTTATAGCGTAAATTAACGACAGTTTAACCTCTTTTATGAAAAATAGAGCATTGAGATAAACATATTCACGACGCCTTGCGTATTTCGGGCGAAGGGATAGTTAAAATTATTCTGTTAAAATAAAAGGCAATGGATTCAATGACTGACAATTTAACAAGCACTGACATTCAAAATTTACTGAGCGATCCAACGGTGGATAACCGGGCGGAAGCGGCGAAAAAAGTCAGCAGCCAGTTCAACAGCGGTGACTTAAGTGACAGTGAACGTAAAATTGCCGAGGATATTTTCAAGATTATGGTGCGTGATGCCGAGGAGCGTGTTCGCGCCGCCCTGTCTGACAGCCTGAAAGACAATCCTGACGTCCCTCATGATGTGGCGGTTTCGCTGGCCAATGATGTGGTCGGGGTTGCGGCACCCATGCTGGAATTTTCCGAAGTCTTGACCGATGAGGACTTGAAGGAAATCATTAAAAGCCAGAGCGAAGAGGGCCAGATAGCCATCGCCCGGCGGGAACATATCTCCGCCGATGTGAGCGATGCCATCGTTGAAAACAGCGAAAGCGAAGATGTGATAGCAACCCTGGTTTCCAATGAAGGGGCTGAGCTTCAGGAAGAAACCATGGACAAGGTCATGGATAAATACGGCGAAGTGGAAGCCGTCAGTGATTCTCTGGCCAATCGGGGGCAATTGCCCATTGGTGTGGCCGAACGTCTGGTGTCCCTCGTTTCAGAGAAAGTAAGAGATCATCTGGTTACCCACCATGAAATGACGCCGGATATGGTCATGGACCTGTTCCTGAGCGCGCGCGAGCGGGCCACGGTCAGCCTGCTGGGGGACGGTGCGGATGTGATGGATGTGCGTAAGCTTGTGGAACAACTGCATGAACATGGGCGGCTCACGGAAACCCTGATATTCCGGGCGATCTGTATGGGCGATGTTGTGTTTTTTGAGGCCGCCGTGGCCAAATTATGCAATATCCCGGTCAGCAATGCTTATAAACTGATCCACGACCGGGGAAGTCTGGGTCTGTCAGCTATCTACCGGCAATGTAAATTATCACCTGAAATGTTGCCTATTGTACAGGCCGCTCTTGATGTTGCCCGCGATATGGAAACCAGTGCCGGTGATGATCGCCACCGGTTTCAGCAGAGAATGCTGGAGCGGATGCTGACCAATTGCGAGGATGATTTTGATCCGGAAAATCTGGATTATTTCATCACCAGACTGGGGTCGGCAAAAGACAAGGAACAGGCGGCATAGAACACCTTGCACTAGAGCAATATTACAGGGAATCTTTCAGAATATCTGCTATAAGGTCCCGCATCCAGACGCTCAGGCTTTCATTGGTGAATCGCCGATGCCAGAAAATATAATAATCTATCATTGGCGTGTCAAATGGCAGCGTTTTTATCACCAACTGGCCGGACCCGGCAAGATTGTCGGCTACTCTGTGGGGCAGGGTGATGATATGATCATCGCCAAGTAGTTCAGGGGTGATTAACTTGAATTGTGGCACCGACAGACAAACGAGGCGTTTGCGGTTATGTCGGGACAGTACGTCATCTATAAATCCCCGTTGCTTGCCAAGAGGGGCCACCATCAGATGCGCGGCGTCCGCATAATCGTCTATTGTAAGGATTTTTCCGGCCAGCGGATGTTTTCTGCTCATCAGGCAGACAAAACGGTCCCCAAACAGACGTTTTTGCATCAATTGATCCGGTGCATGCCAGTTGACACTGATCACGAGATTCACCGCACCGGCTTCCAGCTTGCGGATTGAATAATCCGGTTCAAGTGAAATGAGTGTCAAGCGCAGATTAGGTGCCATATCCTGTAGGCGCGCCCGTAATGATGGCAAGAGCCAGCCTGCGACCTCATCCGTTGTTGCCAGCACCAGATTGTCACGTAACAATGCCGGGTTGAATGGATTTGCATCGGACAGCAGATCAAGCTCACACAAAATCTTGTCAATATGCTCTGCTATCGAAAGAGCCTTCGGAGTCGGTTGCATGCCATGGGCAGTGCGCACGAACAACTCATCATTAAACCAGATTCGCAGCCCTGCCAGATGTTTGCTGGCCGCAGACTGGGTAATCCCTCTGATATCTGCCGCCCCGATAACGCTTTGCTGGTCAAGTATGGCTTTGAAGGTTTTCAGCAGGTGTAATCTGCTGCCATCATTATTCCAATTTGTCATATTCTATATTCTATATATTCTTTTCAGGAATTTGTCTATGAGGTTTATAGCTTGTTACGTTATTGAAATTTGATAAAAGGACATAATATGACAGCAGATTTTTCAGGGCAACGTGTCGTCGTTACCGGCATAACCGGCGGCATAGCAAAGGCGACGATACAATATCTGGCCGCCTGCGGGGCTGAAGTCGTGGTTTCAGCACGTAGTGCCGAAAAGCTGGAACATGCCATGGCCAATATAACCGGCAAGGTTTCGGGCCATGTGATGGACGTTACAGATTCAAAAAATATTGAACAGTTCTTTAACCGGGTTGGTGCCTTTGACCATCTGGTCACACCGGCGGCCACATCCATGTTCGCACCTATCAGAGAGATGGATTTCGAGGCGGCCCGGGCTCTTCTGGAGTCAAAGCAGTGGGGGCAGATGCTCTGTGTGCATTATGCCGTGCCTTATATCAGTGAACATGGGTCCATCACCCTGTTTTCAGGAACGGTCACGCAAAAGCCTCTGGCAGGGGCCACCATGTTTGCCGCAGTCGGTGCAGCGACAGAGGCGGCAGGGAGAATCTGGGCGCTGGAGCTGGCCCCGATCCGGGTGAATACTGTGGTGCCGGGTGTCATTGCGACATCCATTTGGGAAGAGCTGACCGGCGGGCCTGAGGCGGCGCGGGAACAACTTGATGCCATCGCCGCAAGCCTGCCCGTTCAAAGGATCGGCACGGCGGATGATATTGCAAAAGCAGTTGTCTTTCTTATGGATAACGGATTTGTCAACGGGCTGTCACTGGTTGTGGACGGTGGCCATCGTTTAATTTAAGTAAAGGAAACAGCCATGAATAAAATACCTAAAATGATTACGCTTGGCCGTGAGGGACTACAGGTTCCAGCCATTGGTCTGGGGTGCATGGGCATGTCCGAATTTTACGGCCAGAGTGACCGTCAGTCGAGTCTGAAACTTCTTGACCGCGCTGTGGCGCTTGGCTGTAATTTCTGGGATACGGCAGACATGTATGGTCCTTTCCATAATGAAGAGCTTATCGCGGAAGCCTTGACCGGACGCCGCGAAAGGATCACGCTGGCCACCAAATTCGGCTTCAGGCGGGGGGAAGATGGCGAGTGGCTGGGCATTTGCGGGCGGCCCGATTATATCAAAGCTTCCTGCGAAGCCTCACTCAAACGACTCGGGACCGACTATATTGATTTATATTATCAGCATCGTATCGACCCGGATGTCCCTATTGAGGATAGTGTGGGGGCCATGGGCGAATTGGTAAAGCAAGGCAAGGTCAGATATATTGGTCTCAGCGAAGCGGATACCCCGACCATCGAACGGGCCCATGCCGTGCATTCGATCACGGCTGTGCAGACTGAATATTCACTGTGGTCGCGTGAGGTTGAGGATGATATTTTACCGACACTCAGACGGTTAGATATTGGTTTTGTGGCCTATAGCCCCCTTGGCCGGGGCTTTTTAACGGGAGCGATCAGGCGGCGAGAGGACCTTCAGGACGGGGACTGGCGGCTTGACAATCCACGGTTTCAAAAAGA
>UOED01000064.1_pt1 | contig 22720 bp, 20 predicted proteins | sample 1990161 | NCBI WGS metagenome assembly UOED01 (sample SAMEA4728526, study PRJEB27164) | hydrothermal vent metagenome | biome: marine basaltic hydrothermal vent biome; feature: marine hydrothermal vent; material: mineral | place: Pacific Ocean | collected 2011-06-14/2011-07-23 | depth 1741 m | reverse complement strand
TGGTTGGGAAAGACATATTGACGCACCTCTCGCGGGACAAATACCGCCGGATAGCCATCTTCAAGTATCAGGGCCTGTCCACAATTAAACAGGTCCGGATGAATTTCCTCTTTTTCAAACCTATCAAAGCTTTCCTGACTGCCGTTAAGGTCCACAACGGTGGTAAAGCCGAAATAGAGGAAGCTCCGGGGTTGTTGGGCAAAGTAAGCTTTTGTTAATTCCGGATATTTTTCGCTTTGGGTAAAGGACAGTCCAGCTATTGTCCCCGTATGAACATGGCCATCAATAAGTCCCGGTACTAAAAATTTTCCGGTACCATCAAGGATAGTTGCGTCAGTAGTATATTTTACGGAATGTGGCCGGATGTCAGAAATTTTCCCGGACCTAATAATAACATCTTTATTTCTCAGAGTTTCTCCGTCAATAGGGTTAATGACAGAGACATTTACGATCATTAAAGATACTGTATCCGGCTCAGCGGGCTCACAGGCTGTCAGGAGAAAAAATGCCAGAATTATGAGTTTGACAAAATATTTCATAGGTAGTTTTTCTCATATGTATTGGGACAGCGTACTCTAATACCAAAGATTGTCAATGAGCCGTCGGTCGGAATGACATCGAGGTCAAAAAATTTCCAGATAGTCTGCCATCTGATTGAGGATGTTCTGTATCGCGTGGTCGTAATTTATAGCCTTCGCACTACGGTCCTGAAACTGGGCCGTTCCAACATCGACGCCATCGCGGCGGTGATTGACCGGTTGTGAAGTAAACTATCTTTTTTTATTTCACGGCGTTTGAAATTCTTGTGGGCAGCCTCAACAATGTTATCTCGTGTTGTCCTATTACTCATGAAAAAACGCCTCTGTATAGGACATGTATCCTAACGGGGCATTAGATTAAGCAGAGCATATACCGTTGCCTCAACCCCGCTTTTGACCGATGGTTCCTGTGATATTTTAAACAACGGTGAATGATGACTGGCCACCGCAGGACCGCCCGCCCTGGCCCGCTCGAAATCTTCTTTCGGGGTGCCGCCGACGGTGAAATAGACACTGGGGATCGCGGGGTCAGTGGTGAAGAAAGGAAAATCCTCTGCTCCCATGCCGGTGGGCGGAATATCCACCACCATATCCTTGCCCATCTTATCCTGCCAGACCGTCCGAAGCCGCCGGACCAACGGCGCATCATTGACCGTGGGCGGCAGCATATTGTCCTTGGAAACGATCACTTCCGGCAACATATCCTCCGGCAGGCCCGCCACCCGGCCCATATTTTCCGCAATCCGCTTAATCCCGTCCAGCAGGAGTTTACGGGTTTTCAGATTGGTGTTACGCACAGTTAATTGCAGGTGAGCCTCGTCGGAAATAATATTATGTTTGGTGCCGGAATGGAAAGACCCCACCGTCACCACACCGGGCTGACGCGGTGATAATTCCCGGGACACCAGCGTCTGCAAAGCCAGAACGATCTGACTGCCCAGCACAACCGGATCCTTACCCGCATGAGGCGAGGCCCCGTGGGCACCAATGCCGTGAATTATGATGTCCACCGTATCCGAGCCGGCAAAGGGTGATCCTGCGGTCACATTGACCACCCCGGCCACCCCTTGCGCCTCCACATGAAAGGCCAGCGCATAATCAGGCTTGCCAAATCGTTTCCACAGGCCGTCTTGCATCATGGCCTGTGCGCCGGGACCTAGCTCCTCGGCGGGTTGGCCAATCAGCATCAGGGTGCCGGACCATTTGTCCTTCATGGCCGCCATCCGCCGGGCGGTGCCCACCAGACTGGTCATATGAACATCATGGCCGCAGGCGTGGGTCACCGGCACCACATTCTTGGTCAGCAGGGACAATTGGGTTACCTTGGAGGCATAGGGCAGACCGGATTTTTCCAGAACCGGCAGGCCATCCATATCGGCCCGCATCATAACCATGGGGCCCTTGCCGTTTTTCAGGATCGCCACAATGCCGGTGCCACCCACGCCGGTGGTCACCTCAAAGCCCTGAGATTGTAATTCCTTGGCCAGTCGGGCGGCGGTTTTTTGTTCCTGATGGCTCAGTTCAGGGTTTTCATGAAAATAGATAAACAGATCGGACAAATAGCTGTCATAATCCTTGGCCACATCCTGTTTCAGGCTGTCGGCGGCAACTGTGGGCAATATCATTGCCGCAATCGTAAAAACCAGCGTTATAAAAAATCTCATGATTTATTCCTGTTTTTTTTGAATCACATTTTATTCATGTCAACCCGGATGGGCCGTTCCAGACAGCGGGTCAGCCACGGGAACAGATTACTGTATTTCGCTAAATCATACCCGGCCTTGCGCGGATAATCCAATATGGCGGCAAGGCTCAGGTCGGCGATGGTAAAGCGGTCATCAACCAGATAATCCTTGCCCGCGAGATGACCATCCAGAATCTCAAGCAGGGGGACAATATCTGTCTTTGCTTCTTCCAGTTTTGCCTCGGACCGCATTTCTTCGGGCAGGGCATTCAGGTGGAGCAGATAATTCACCGCTGGCTTGTCCAGATTGATATGACCAAAGGCCAGCCATTGCATGATTTGGGCCTCCTGCTGTGGGTCTGTAGCCCAGAGCAAACCATCGCCGTAGGTTTTGGCCAAATACATATTGATCGCCATGGTTTCCCACAAAATGAGATCGCCTTCCTCCAGCGTGGGGATCAGGCCATTGGGGTTCAGGGCAAGATAGTCCGGATGTCTTGTCTCGCCCTTCATGGGGTTGACCGGGTTAACGTCAAAGTCCAGCCCCAGCTCCTTCATGGCCCAGATCACATAGTTCGTTCTGGCATAGGGTGATCCGTGAATGATACGCATGGTTTTTTTCCTCCTGTTGAGATATTTATCTATAACAGTTATGGTCAAAATATGCATAAAATTTTTACACTAATGTTGGCTTTGTTCTTTCTGACATCGCCCGCATTGGCCCAACAAGCAGAGCTCAAAAAGTCCATCACGCAGCAGGTGGTAAGGGTCATTGACGGTGACACGGTAATCCTGAAGGATAAAACCCGCGTCCGGCTGGTGGGTATTCAGGCCCCCAAACTGCCCCTTGGCCGCAAGGGCCATAAGAAATGGCCTCTTGGCAGCGCATCAAAGGCGTTTTTATCCCGCCTTGTCCTGAATAAAGATGTGACCCTTTATTACGGCGGACAACGGCGGGACAGATATGGCCGGGCTCTGGCCCATCTGTTTCTGAAAGACGGGCTATGGATACAGGGGGAAATATTAAAAGCGGGCATGGCGCGGGTTTATAGCTTTCCCGATAATCGTGCCATTGTCCCTGCGATGCTGGCGCAGGAACGGCTGGCCCGGCAGGACAGGCGGGGCATATGGGCGCTGTCTTATTATGACCCAAAGGACCACAGGCAAGCCGCAAAATATACCAACAGTTTTCAATTGATTGACGGCGTAGTCCGCGATGTGGCCAAGGTGCGCAGCACCTATTATCTGAATTTTGGCCGGGACTGGAAGGAGGATTTTACCGTGGTTATAAAATCCCGCGCCGCCCGGAAATTTATCAAGGCGGGCCAATATCCCGAAAGCTATCTAGGTAAAAAAATTGAAATCAGGGGCTGGCTGAAATATTATAATGGGCCTATGATTGAGGCAACCCACCCCGAACAGATCACGATTATCCAATGAGGGCCGCATAATGTCGCACACGCATCTCAGAAAAATTTTCACTGCCGGAATAATGACTGGCACCATGATGCTTCAGGGCTGTGCCACCAACCCGGCCACGGGCCGGTCCGACTTCACCCCCTTTATGTCACCTGCCAAAGAAAGTGCCGTCGGCAGGGAACAGCATCCCCTTGTGATCAAACAAAACGGCGGCGTATTGGATGATCCAAAAATCGCCGGATATGTAGCCGTGGCCGGGGGTCGGCTGGCCGCCGTGTCTGAATTGCCGAAAAGTCCCTTTACCTTTACCGTGCTGAATACGCCGCTGGTCAATGCCTTTGCCCTGCCCGGCGGGTATATCTATGTAACGCGCGGTATATTGGCCCTGTTCAACAGCGAATCCGAGCTGGCCTCGGTTCTGGGCCATGAAATCGGCCATGTGACCGCCCGTCATTCGGCCAAACGCTATAACCAGCAGTTGTTCACCGGCCTTGGAGTGGCTCTGTTGGGGGCGGCCCTGAAAAACAGAGGGGTCAGTGATGCGCTGGGCTATGGGTCGCAGATTTATCTGAAAAGCTATTCCCGGAGCAATGAATATGAATCCGATCAGCTGGGCGTACGCTATTCCACCCGGGCGGGATTTGACCCCTACGCCGCCGCAAATATGCTCCGTTCTCTGGATGCCCAAAGCAATCTGCAGGAGGTAATTTCCCACCGCACAGGCCAGAAACGACCGCCGGAATTTTTCTCCACCCATCCCAATACCCGCGACCGGGTAACGCGGGCCTTTGCCGCCGCCCAAAAAAGCGGCCTGCCCCAAAATAGCCGCGATCCGGGCCATAATCGCTACCTGAATGTCATTGACGGCATGACGTACGGTGATGATCCGGCGCAAGGGCTGATCAAGGGGCGAACATTTCTGCATGGGTCATTGGGGTTTCGCTTTACCGTGCCGGAAAATTACCGCCTGATCAACAGTGCCGAGGCGGTTTTTGCCAAAGGAAGCGGTCCTGCCGAGGGCAGTGTGGTTATTTTTGCCGGGAAGGGGCTTAAAGGCCGTAACATGATTGAGCTGACCTATGCGATCTGGAAATCCTTTGTCAAGGAATCGCCGCTTCAGGGGCTGGAGGATTTTACCCTTAACGGCATGGAAGCCATCACCGGCTGGACCACCACCAAAATACAGAATAAACCAGCGCAGGTGCGCATTGTCGCGATGCGCTATTCCAATACGCAGGCCTATTATTTCCTGATGGTAACGCCAGAGGGCAGCGTGAACCGCCTGAAAGATGGTCTGATGCGCATGACCTACAGCTTTGATCGCCTGTCCCGCAAAGAAGCCGGTAAAATCAAGGGGCGGATCATCCGGGTGGTCACGGTTCAGCGCGGCGATACCATCACCAGCCTGTCCCGCCATATGGCCTTTGAGGATCATGGTCTGGACCGGTTTCTGGTCCTGAACGGTCTTAATCCTCAAAGCAAACTAACGGCGGGCCAGCGGGTCAAGCTGATCGTTTACGATAAATGATCATTCGGCGGGATTGGGCAGAACCTCCTTCAATTCCCAGCCAAGCAGATTATAAATCCGGTCCCGCGCCCGTGACATCAGGATATATAAAATCGGCACCAGAATGAGGGTCACCGCCGTGGCAAACAACACCCCGAACGACAGGGATACCACCGTCGGGATCAGGAACTGGGCCTGAACGCTGGTCTCCGTCATCAGGGGAAGCAGGCCGATAAAGGTAGTGAAGGAGGTCAGAAATATAGGCCGGAAGCGTTCCTCGGCAGATATTTCAATGGCCTGTATCACATCATAGCCCTTGTCCCTAAGGCTACAGATATAATCCACCAGCACCAGATTATCATTGATCACAACCCCCATGGCCGCCGCAATACCCATGATAGAAAAAATACTAATGTCCATGCCCAGAAACAAATGCCCCAGAACCGCGCCCATATAGCCAAAAGGCAGGGCGGTGAAGATAATGAACGGCTTGAAATAAGACCGGAAGGCAATGGCAAACAGGATATAGATAATCAACAGGCCAAAGGCGAAATTTGTAATCAGGGAATTCATGAATTCCTGCTGTCCCTCTGCGCCGCCGCTGAATGTATGATCAACATGACGAAATTTCTTTTCCCAGTCCGGAAAGAAATTTTCTTTCAGGTCTTCCCTTATTTTATCTATCTCCGCCTGTTTTCCTTCTTCAAAAGAAGCGATTATGGTCAGGGTACGTGAGCGGTCTGTACGGCGAATGGTGGTATAAGCCGGGCGATAATTAACCTTGGCCACCGATCCGAAGGGCACCTCTGATCCGGTGGCGGAGCGAACCCGCAGCTTGTTCAAAGTATCAAAAGACTTACGGTCTTTCAGGGGATACCGGACCATGACCTTTACATCGTCAATGCCCCGGGGGATGCGCTGTACTTCTTCGCCGTAAAAGGCCTGGCGTACCTGAAGCCCCAGATCTCTGAGCGAAATACCCATATTTTCCGCGCTCGGCATCAAAGACAGGACCGCTTCGGCCTGCGCCGAATCCGCCGTATCCGTCACATAATATATTGCTTCATAGGAGGCGAGTTTGGTTTTCAGGGCCTCAGCCGCCGCTTCGATGGCTTTTGAATCCGATGATGACAGGCGTATGCGCATACCCCGGCTGTCATTATTGAACGTGTTATCAAACTTTATTTCCTTGGCGTCGGGGAAAAACGGCGTGGCTTCCCGCCACATTTTTGTGATCTCCTCGGTGGAAACAGGCCTGTCTTCGCCGGGTTCCAGAACAAAGAAGGCGCGCGCGCCCCGGCCGGAGGCAAAGGCCATGGTCGCCTTGAAAATCTTGGCATCGGGATATTTTACCTTTAAATCCTGCACCACTTTATAGGCGGAATCCTCCAGCTCTCTGGTCGCTTTTTTGACCGTGCTAAAAGGAACGCCGCTGGGGAATGTATATTCCGCCCGGATAAAATCCTGTGGCACAGACGGCTGGAAGGCAAAACCAACATATCCCCCCATCTGAATGCCCACGATGACAAAAATCAGCATACCGATAAAGACACTTAACGTCACCGCCTTGCGGCGCAAACATTTGTCCAGAAATGGCCGGTAATATTTGGTGATGGTCACATCAAGCAGACGGTCTGCTTTCGCCCGCAGATAATCAACCCATTTTGTCAAACCGATTTTGGTGAAAAATCTGGCCAGCAGGCCCGGTTTTTCTTCGCCGCCATGACGCAAATGGGCCGGCAGGATTAACAGACTTTCAAAGAGTGAAAAGGTCAGGGTCAAGATGACCACAACCGCAATCACCGTGGTGAACTGACGGGTATCCCCCGGCACCATAGCCATGGGCGCAAAAAAGATCATGGTGGTCAGGGCCGAGAAAATTACCGGCTTTGACACCTTGATCACACCCAGAACGGACGCTTTCTCCCCCTTGACGCCGCGCTGGTTCTCCCGGTGAATATTCTCCCCGACGATAATCGCGTCATCCACCACAATGCCCAAAATCAGAATGAAAGCAAACATACCGATCATATTGAGGGTCTCACCGGTCATGGGCAGGAACATGAATGTACCAAGGAAGGATACCCCGATTCCCGCCACAACCCAGGCCGCCAGGCGCGGGGTCAGAAACAACATCAGGCCGATGAAAACCAGAACCAGCCCACTAAGACCATTATTGATCAGGGTGCTTGCCCGGCTTTTAAAGCCTTTGGATTGATCATCCCAGATGACCGCCTCAACACCGTCAGGCAGGCTGGGTCTTAATTCTTCTTCTACATATTTTGTCACCACCTCGCTGACGGCGACCACATTGGGATTTTCGCCGGTATTCACATTGAGCAGAACAGCATTCTTGCGGTTGATATGGGCCATAAATTTATCTTCGGTAAAACCGTCCACAACTTTGGCCACATCACTGAGCAATACCCTTGTGCCGTCTTCATTGCGCAATACCACAATTTTTTCAAAATCAGCCCCGGTATAGCTTTGCCCCCGGGTCATGATCTGAATATTACCGGATTCATTATCCACCTTGCCAGCGGGCATATTAACGGATGACCTTGAAATAGCCTGAGCCACATCGTTAAAACTCAATCCATATTTTTGCAGGGTAAATTCATCCACCTCGATGGAAATTTCATAGGGCCGGATACCGTTAAGCTCCACGCGGGCGACACCTTTGAGGGCCGCCATTTCATTACGAATGCGCCGGCCCATTTCTTTCAATTCCGCCTCGGGAAGATCAGCGGCAATGGCAATACGCATAACGGCATTGTTAAATACTGGCTGGCTGACCCGTGGCCGTTCTGACAGACGGGGGAATGTATTGATGGAATCGACCCGGGCCTTCACATCATTCAAAAGCTTCTGTATGTCGTAATCATCCAGTCCTTCAATGGTTACAAAACCAATGCCTTCGCGGGCGGTTCCCCTGACGCGCTTGACCCCGTCAAGGTCATAGACCGCCTCCTCAATACGGATTATGATACGTTCTTCCACCTCTTCGGGGCCGGCGCCCAAATAAACGACTGAGACTTCAATCTGATGGGGGGAAATGCTGGGGAAGCTTTCCTTGCCGACCTTTTGCAGGCCGACCAGGCCGCCAATGACCAACATGAACATTAACAGGTTGGCCGCAACCGGGTTGTGGACAAACCATTTCATGATACCGTTCATGCGTTTTCTCCAGCACCCGTATCATATTTTACCAGCAAACCATCCACATCAACACCAAGCTGTGATGTGCTTATAATATCGCCGTCCGTCAGGCCCTCGGATATGACCACATAATCCCGGTTGGATTCCACGACCTTGACCTTGCGGGTGCGGAGCTTGTTATCCTTGTCCACCACAAGCACCTGATTACCCTGACGCAAGACAGCGCGGGGCAATTGGAAGACCGCATCGTAAACATGGCCTTCGACCTCTGCGGCGACAAATTGTCCGATACTGATGGGCAGCTTCCTGTCCACAGACAATAATTGATCCCCGCGCAATTGCGCCACCACATACATGATGCGGGTTTTGATATTGACCAGCCCTTCACTCCGGACTATTTTGGCCTTCCACTTGCTTTCCTGATCGGCAAAACGCCCGGTCAGCGTCACATCCAGACGAACGGTTCCATTGCGCAAGCCGGCAATATCAAACTGGGCCAGATCCTTGTTGGACATGGGCAGACGCACCTCAAGCACATCGGTGGAATAGAATTTCCCCACATTGGTGCCCACGCTGATAAATTGTCCAAGATCAACATTTTTCGTGGTCAGCAGACCGTTAAACGGCGCGCGTATCTCCGTACGTTCCAGATTTAACTGGGCCACCTTCAAATTGGCTTCCGCCGCTTTTACCTTTGCCTGTGCATCGGCGAGCTGAGGCTTGCGAAGCGTCAGACTGGACGCCGCACCGTGACCCAGTTCTTCCCATTCGGTTCTGGCAATATCGCCCTCAGCCTGTTCCCGGATCAGAAGCTGGTGGGTTTCCGTGACCCGCGCCGCCGTGGAGGTGACCGCATATTGATAATCACGAGGGTCCAGACGAACGACCACTTCACCTTTTTTAAACATACCGCCGGCAACAAATTTATCGGATACAAAGACCACCTGACCGGAAACCTGTGGCACCAGATTGATGGTCTGTTTTGCGGCGACCGTGCCCTGGGTTTTCACATGCAGGGTAACCCGGCCCTCATGGGCGGTAACTACCCGGATATTCCGCGCAATTTCCGTAACCGGCTTTTTCTCCGGCTCCGGCTTGGCCATAACCATAAGCCCGCTGGCAACGCTGGCCCCGATAACAATAATTATCGGCAACATTATGTATAAAAATTTCTTTGCCTTGATCATAATGACGTTCCTTTGTCACTTTCTATGGCAGAATTCTGGTCGCTTGTTTGTTGCGCCTTGTTATTCTGCTCTGTTGTAAAATCCCCGCCCAGTGCCAAATGCAAAGCGATTCTGTTATTGATTAATTGTTTTTTGACCGATAATAGCTGGCTCTGCTGGGCCAGACTCTGACGTTGTGACGTCAGCAAAGTCGAAATCTTGATCAAGCCCCGACCATATTGGTCCAGTGCTACTCTTTCCGCTTCAACGGCATTTTTGGACGCCTTGGCGGTAAAATTAACCTGTTCCCGCAGGGCCCGCTCGCTGGACAGGGCATCTTCCACTTCCTTGAAGGCAGTCAGCAGGGTTTTGGTGAAAACCTGTTTTTCCGCCTCAAACTGTTCCTTGCTGGCCTTGGCCGCATAACGCAGCTTGCCGCCCTGAAATATGGGCTGGGTAAGGTTGCCAAAAATATTCCAGAAAATATTATCCAGCTGTAATATATCGCTGAATCCCTGACTGCTGTTATTACCGTTGGCGGTTATGGAAAAAGAGGGTAGCATAGATTTACCCGCCACCTGACTATTATATCCTGCGGCCAGCAATCTGGCCTTGGCTGCCTGCAGGTCCGGGCGCCGTTCCAGCAGATTCACCGGCAGGCCCACCGGCACATCAGCGCCAATATCCGGAAGCGCGCCAGACGCCATAATCGTAGCCGCCGGATAACGGCCCGCCAATATTTCAAGGCGGCGTTTTTGCTGGCTGAGCTGATTTTTCCGGCTGCTTAATGTGGCGCGCGCGGCTTCCGTATTGCTGATAACCAGCCGCAGGTCCAATCCTGTGCTCAAGCCCCGTGCAAAGCGTTTTTCCACAACCCGAAGGGCGCGCTCGTAACTCTCTACCGTTTTGGCCGCCAGTGCTGCTTGTGATTCTGCCTCCATGGCATCAAACCATGCCTGGGCCACTTGTGCGGCCAAAGAAAGCCTGGCCCCCTCAAGGTCATATTGTGCCGCCACGTAATTTGCTTCCGAAGCACTGGTCTGTGACGCAAGACGGCCCCAGACATCTAACTCCCACCGGGCATTCAAGCCTGTCGAAACATTATTACTGGGGATAAACGGATTTTGGATACTCCGGCGGCTGACCCCGAGGCTGGCATTTAATGAAGGATAAGTATTTCCGCGGGTTACCCTCACATTATAACCGGCGGCCTCCATACGGTGTGCCGTGGTCCTAAGGTCCGGGTTGTTTTTGAGAACTTCACCAACAAAGTCTGACAGGCTGGTCATATGAAGATCATTCAACCAGCCATCTTTCACATCAGCCGATGCCTTGTCGCTTGCGCTCCAGGATGTGGAAATGTCCGAGAAGGGAAGATTCTTGTCCGTAACCGGTACAGCGGCACATGAGGCCAAAGCTATCACTGAAACGGAAAGGACCAAATATTTGGCACTTTTCATTATAATATCCTTATTAACCCGCAGTCTATTTTTAGCTCTACAGATTCCGTAGTTCAAAGTTATATATATGTGATATCTTCCACTAATCAATATAGTGGAGGAATCTACATAAAGCGATATGACAAATGTAATCTGATCTCAAATTAACAACCATTTGTCGCAAAATTAAGACAAAGGACTGAAAAAAACGCTTACGGCGTTGGAATAGACAGGTGATCCAATACATCACCTTCCGGTGAAAAACACACCGCATTTAACGCCCCGCCCCGGCCACTGCCCCCGTCCAGCGTCGCCGTATGGGGATGATTGAGGCGCAAACCCCGGTTGGCGTGGTCATAGCCCCGCACGATACGTAAAAAGCCATAATAGGCGGCATCAATATCATCAAAGCGGCCATTATCCCACCAGAAGTTGTCCTTCTGTAGGGTCAAAGGCCGCGAGACGTCCAGTGAAGCATGGACAAATAATATCTTGCCCTCACGGGTAAAGGCCGCCCGGCGCAGGTTACTGAAAAAAGCCCCGTGACCGGAATGGGTATTTATATTGCGCCGCATACTGCTGGTCCATTTGGAAATTGACAGGGTGCCTTCGCGGGATATGGCCCGCGCCACATGCTCCTGTGTGCCATACCCTTCCAGAACCGCCCCCAGATGATGACCCAGAAGCCAGTCCATAACCTCCCCCGGATTGGGCGCGAATTGCAATTGCAACAGCTTGGTCAGCATTTCCTCACGCGCGCCGCGCAAATATACAAAGGCTTCCGGGTTGGACGTTTCCGCCATCGCCATCAGCTTCCGGCGGGTGATGAGCAACTCATTCACCGTTTCAACAGCGGTATTTTCCCGGCCAAAATAATTACCAAGATATACCAGCCGGTCGCCTTCTTTAAACTTTGCAACAAGCGCCCCATGCAGTTCAGCCAGGGCCGATAACTGGCCGTGAACAGCGCCAACCGCCCAAATTCTTTTGGCTTGATCCAGACAACCGAATTTGTCCATATCCATATTTGACAGATCAGTGGAGTCCATAAACTGTAACATCTTCCCAAAGCTTAAATCATAACTATTGGCTGATCATAACAAAAAAAAGCCCGCATAACATCAGGCTTTTTTTATATTTACAATTTGAAAGATTTCAGGCCGCTGTCAGAACCTCTGCCAGCTTGATCATGGCATCTTTTTCCCCGATCTCCTCGACAGCCGCCACCTCACGGGCCAGCCGGCTAATGGCAGATTCATAAATCTGACGCTCGCTATAGGATTGTTCGGTCTGATCCCCGCCCCGGTGAAGATCCCGGACTACTTCGGCCAGATGAACCAGATTGCCCGAGTTTATCTTTGCCTCATATTCTTGGGCACGGCGGCTCCACATGGTCCGCTTGACCCGGGCGCGGCCCTTAAGGGTATGGTAGGCCTTATCCATAATGGTCGGGCTGGACAGCCCGCGCATCCCGGACGGCTCCGCCTTGTTTATGGGCACCCTGAGGGTCATCTTTTCACTTTCAAAACGCACCACATAAAGATCCAGCTTCATACCGGATATTTCCTGCTCGCTGATTTCTGTGATAACACCAACACCATGTTTTGGATAAACAATATGATCACCCTCTGCAAAGGGCAATTTTTTTTCTTTTACCATTTTAAAAATACTACTCCAGCCATTTCAGTCATCGGTTGAGGCGAGGCCGAACCTGATCCATAAACCTCTGCTAACATAATATTAACAGATTTAAACAGCGCAAACAGCCGTATGCCAGATAATAAATATCTGGCATCAATATCCCCTCAATCGGGATTAATCATTTGAAACAAAGCTTTAAAAAACACGTCCAAATATGCAACAATGGAAACATTATAACATATTTTCAGACAAAAAACACCCATAAATAGCACAAGTCCGCCAAAAAGGGCCATTTTTTAACCTTTCTGGAAAAAAAGCAGCCAAAAAAGTACCCTTCAGGATCAGGTGCCGGCGCCGGGTTTTTCGCTCAATGACGCCAGTTTGTTTTTCTCATCCTGGGCCGCATCAGCACCGGGCAGAGGATCAATCTTTTCAGTAATATTTGGCCAGACAGCCGCATATTTCTCGTTGACCTCAAACCATTTCTCCAGGCCGTCTTCCGTATCCGGCAGAATGGCTTCTGCAGGGCATTCCGGCTCACAGACGCCGCAGTCAATACATTCATCCGGATTAATGACAAGCATGTTTTCACCTTCGTAAAAACAATCAACCGGACAGACTTCAACGCAGTCTGTGTATTTACATTTGATACATGCCTCTGTGACGAGATAGGTCATGGACTTCTCCTTAATTCCTGTGGCCCTGTACGGGGTTACATCATGTCCGCAAATCTGGATATAACATCTATGAAACAGGATACAACCAAAAAACGCCTAAAGCCTAATAAATAACCAGTAACTGACCATTTTTACGTGCTTGCCTTTACCTTCTTGCGGATTTCACCGTTTCTACGGTCTGAGACATAAAGCAACCCCGCCACCCGGCGCAGCAGGTTGCTTTCATAGGCATCTTCCGCGCCGTCCGCAAAGACAACCTCCCACAATAGCTCAAGAATTTTCTCACGCCCGGCCTCGTCAAAATGATCTTTTATTTTCCGGGTAAAATGCAGCATCTGATTAGCCTCGTCATGAGTGGCAATCGCCTCGACGAATAATTCCAGGGCATCCTCTGCTGACAAGCCCAGCCGATGTTGCAAAAGGGATAGAATCCGTTCACGCTCCGGGCGGGAAATCTGTCCGTCCCCTGCCGCCACTTCAACCATAAGAACTGCCGCCGCCAGGGCCTCACCGCCCTTTTCAACTTGTGCCGCCCCGGCATCGCCATTCAGCATATTATGTATTCTTTTCAAAATAGACACTATTGTTTTTCCTTAGCCAATCAGCGAATCGCTGAAAAATTTTGTAACTTGTTCAATGATACGGTTTCTATCGCCAAGGTCCACAAAATGACCTTCTTTCATATGTTCAATCATGGATTGATTCATCAATAAAACAGACAAGCCGTGAACCATGGACCAGGCCGTGAACTGGGCCACTGCCGGATCTATTTTACGGGCGCCCGGCAAGGCGAGGCACTCATCCACCGTCGTTTGAAGGCATTGAAAACCAATATCGGAAACCTCATGAAGTTCGGTATATTTCTGATAATCGCACAGGTCATATTCAAACATTATTTTGAAATGAGCCGGATATCTATCCGCAAATTCCACATATCTCATGCCCAGTTTCTGAAGGCGTATCAAGGGATCTTTGACCGTACCCATCAAGACCTGCATGCCATCGCCCAGTTTTTTAAGGCCATCCTGCTTCAGGGCCGCAATCAGGGCCTCCTTATCCGCAAAATGCCGATAGGGCGCGGTCTGGGATACCCCGGCTTTGCGCGCCAAAGCCCGCAGGCTCAGATCAGCCAGCGTCCCGTCCTGTAAAATTTCCAAAGCAGACTGCACCAGTGTCTCACGAAGATTTCCGTGGTGATATGATTTTCTACCCTGGGGACAACACCATTTGTTCAAACATAAACTCCTCTTTACCCAACAGACAACCCTCTGAAAGGTCGTAATTATCCACCCTAATGTTTACGCTGTCAATTTTTAAAAAATTATTGTGGAGTCGGAAAGCTTTACAACCCAAAACACGGGAGAAAGCCCAATAATAACAAAGATGTATAAACAAATGAAGCCGTTGTATCCCATGAATAACCTCAAATAACCATGCAAAGAGTCAGGTTTTTTTACACTTTTTCGTAGAATTTTAAAAAAATATTCTTTTATAAATATATTTAATATTTTTAATTACACTAAAAACAATGTGTTACTCAAATTGGCACAATAAATGCAACGCTAAGTCTATAGCGTCAAATTTCATATATAATTTGATTACAAATCTGAAATTTCCGTTTATTTGCCATGTTTAAATTATGAAAGGACAATAACATGAAAATAACTTTAAAAAACAAAATAGCCGGCACCCTGCTGGCTTCGCTTCTGGCGTTATCTGCGACAAATGCGCAGGCAACCGCCATTCGTCTGAATACGGGCTTTAATGGTAATACGCTTGCGGCCAATGATGATGACAGCACTGGCTTGATCAATTTTGGCTTTACAATAGATTTTTTTGGCAATAGCCGTACAGGTGGATATGTCAATACAAATGGTAATGTGACATTGGATTCACCATTAAGCACTTTTACGCCTTTTGCGCTCTCTACAACCAACCGGGAAATCCTGGCACCTTTTTTTGCTGACGTAGACACCAACGCGGGTGCTCTGGTCACTTATGGAGCAGATACAGTGGGCGGCCGTAATGCTTTTGGTGCTAACTGGATTGATGTATGTTTTTACGAACAAAACTGTACCCTGACAAACAGCTTTCAACTGGTTATCATCGACCGCTCTGATATCACTTCAGGTGATTTCGATTTTGAGTTCAATATAGATGACATCAACTGGGAAACCGGTAATGCCAGCGATGGCGTAAATGGCCTTGGCGGCGATTCAGCCCGCGTTGGATGGTCTAACGGATCTGGCAGTACATTCGAACTGGCTGGCTCTGCCGTCAACGGTGCCTTTCTTAACGGGGGTCCGTCCAGCTTGATTTCAAACGAACTTAACAGTGATTTATCTGTTGGCGGAACCACTATGGGCCGTTATTTTTTCCAGGTCCGTAACGGTAATGTTGTTCAACCACCGTCCGGCGTCCCAGCCCCCGGAGCCCTTACCCTGTTTGGCTTTGGCCTCATTGGTCTTGGGTTAGCCCGGCGCAAACGGAAATAAACAACTGTAACAGATTAAATTTAATTACCTTGTCGTTTTCGGCAGGGTAATTTTTTTTATGGCTTTAAAATCAGGCTTTGGTCTTCCATTTTAAAAGACGAAAGTTTATTCAGAAAATTCATGCCAAGCAGGGAGACATTCATCGCCCCCTGCTGTGAAACTGAGGCAGAGATCCCCGTGACCTCAATTGATTCAAGGGATATTTGGTCAAGCTTGACCATGGCCTTGTAACTAATCCCGTTGGCAGTACGAAAGGCCCGGTCATATTCCAGCCCCGCCGGATCAAGGCCGGCGGCTTCGGCATCTTCATAGCTTAAGGAAATATGGCTCGCCCCGGTATCAACCACAAAGCGGACCGGGGTGCCATTCACGTCAAGGGTCGCCCAGTAATGACCGTCCCGGTTCATAGGCACACGAACATCGTCGCCAAATTCCGCCCTGTTGGTTTTGCCATAAACCAGATCATCGCCGGTATTTTGCACCAGTTGTTTCTGACCATCCGCCGCCGCAATAATCTTGTCACCATAATAGGCAACCGTTGCGGCCACAAATAACGCCAGTAATAGAATCTTTGAGGGGCTGGTCATTTCTATCCTTAATTAATTTTGGCTAATATAATACCCCCTGCTTAAAAGAGCTTTAACAAAGGATAGAATTATTTGTTTTTCTCATTCGGGAAGGATGTTTTTCAGCCTGTCGGTGGCCCGGCGTTCCGCCTTTGTGGGCCGGCCCGCACCCCGGTCACGCCGCGCCACCTGTGATTTTTTGATTTCCTGAATGACCGCAGGCGGCGGCGTTAAATCCTCATAGAGGGTCTGAGCCTCCGGGGCCGGGCCGCGCCGATGATTAAAGGCCAGAATTTTTGCAATGCGAATGATATTCGGCTGGGGAAAGGTCAAAACGTCGCCCGCTACCACCGGGGTTTTGGCCTTGGTAATCTTATGGCCGTTCAGCCGCACCTTGCCCGCCCGAATGACCTTGGTGGACAGGGACCGGGTTTTAAAGAAACGGGCATGCCAAAGCCAGATGTCAACACGCTGGCTTTGAGGTTTTTGGCTGTCCATGGCGCAGGCCTATTTCTTTGATTTAAGCTGATCCTTCAGTCCGGCCAGCGCGGCAAAGGGGCTGTGAGGGTCAGGCGGTGGACCTTTGCGCTGTGGTTTCTTTGGTCTTGGCCCGCCGGATTTGCCCTTGAATTTGCCCGGCTTGTCCATTGGTTTAGCGGCCTGTGGTTTTTTAGGCCCCCGATGCTGTGGCTTCTGATAGGGCTGATGATGAAACAGGAATATTTTTTCCGGCTCGGCTGGCTGCTCCGTCTCAGCAGGTTTATCTTCCGTTTTTTCGGCGGGCTTTTCTTCCGTTTTTTCTTCCACGTTCGGGGCACGGGCTGCGATTATCTTGGCGGCGTCCTCCGGCGCATATTCTTTCTGCACATAACCCAGATAGGCCATGATCTCCACAAAGTCATCGCCGCTGGTGCCCACAAGGCTCATCAGATCAGGGTCAGCGGGAAAGGGGCCTTTCAGGGAAGTTTCCCGCGCCGCATTGGCCAGCCGTTCCAGCATATCCAGCCGCACCGCATTCTTGCCCGTCACCCGGTAACCTGAGACCTCATAAAAGGCGCGCGGCGCTTTCTGATCGATGGTAATGGTACATAGCCCCGCCACCGGAATATCGGGCAGGCGGTCCATATCATTGAACAGCGCCCATAAAAACAGCCGCAACTGGGCCGGGGCCGGTTTGAGCAGGGCGGGGATATAAAGACTGGCCGAGCCGAGCCAGATACCCAGCTGTTTCATCTGAAAACGGCCCACGCTGTCCACGCCGCGAAAATCACGGGCGATCATACGGCGGGGAATGGTGCCCAGCTTTTCCAGCATCTGAAAGGCTATGCCCCGCGCCATACCATCAATGAGCGGCTTGCCTGCGCCGTCCCTGGCACCGCCCGCGCCCTCTTTCAGGGCAAAAAGCGGGGCCAGTATCTCGCCCACGTGGGCCCCGAGCCAGCGCTCCACCCGCGCCTGCACCTGCGCCAATATCTCACCCTGAAGATATGGGGTCGGCGTAACAACGGCTTTTGGCGATAATATATCCGCGCCCTTTTCCACCCGGGCAATGACAATGCCGCGCCAGTTGATGGTGGAACGGGTCATGGGGTCGCCTAGAATAAGGCTCAGTTCCCCGTCCTCGGCCTGATCAAGGGCATCGGCCTTATTCTTGATCTCAAGGCTCAAAATCTTGTCGGCGGCGGCGCGCAGTATCTTGCTGTCCTCACCATACGCGGCGGCATCTTCCCTGAACTGGAATCCTTCCAGCGTGCCGATGAAATGGCCTTCCACGTAAATGCTGCCATCGTCCTCAATATCTGCCATTAAATTTCCTTTTTGACGTAATTCTCTCATCAAATGCGACATCCGCCGATCCACAAAGCGATGTGTCAGACGTTCATGTAGCGCATCTGACAGGCGATCTTCAATATCTCTTGTCATTTCCTGCCAATATTTTGCATCATCGAACCAGGCCGCCCGGTGGGAAATATAGGTCCATGTGCGCATATGACTGATGCGGGACGACAGGGTATCTATGTCCCCCTTGACCTTGTCCAGCGGCAGGATTTCACGGGCCAGCCAGTCCGGGCTTAGCCGCCCGTCATCGGCAGAAGTCTGCCGATATATATGGCACAGCAGCCGGATATGCTCCTCGTCAGACACCTTGCGAAAGTCGGGAATCTGACAGACTTCCCACAGGCTTTTCAGGGCCGCCGGACCGCCCGAACGGTCCCTTATATCCGCCATATTTATCATCTGCCGCAGGGAGGCGAGATCAATATTTTCCTGCGTTCTACTCAGGCCTTTTCGCCCCGGTGCCATGTCCAGAGACCGAATCAGGGCCGTGGGATGGCCATAGTCAAGATTACTATTGCGCCATTGCAGGACGGTGAGCGGAGCAAATTCGTGATTTTCCACCGCATAGACCATATCATCGCGCAGACCCGCGTCCATCCCGTCCAACAGGCAGCCAAAGGTGCCGTTGGTCATATAACGCCCGGCCCGACCCGCAATCTGTGCCACCTCGGACGGGGTCAGGGGCCGCATGCGCCGCCCGTCGAATTTGGCGGTCCCGGCAAAGCATACATGGTCAATATCCATATTCAGCCCCATGCCGATGGCGTCGGTCGCCACCAGAAAATCCACATCGCCGTTCTGATAAAGCTCTACCTGTTTGTTGCGGGTGCGGGGGCTGAGCGATCCCATCACCACCGCCGCCCCGCCCTTTTGCCGGCGCAACATCTCCGCATAGCCATAAACATTATGGGCGGAAAAGGTGATCAGGGCCGTGCGCCGATGCAGACGGGACAGCTTTTTAGGGTCGGTATAAATCAGTTCTGAAAAACGGGGCCGGGTGATGAATTCCACGTCTGGCACAAAACGGCGGATCAGAGGAGCGATGGTTTCGGAGCCCATGAACATGGTCTCCTGCGTCCCCCTTGCGCGCATCAGCCGGTCGGTAAAGACATGGCCCCGTTCCTCATCGGCGGCCAGCTGAATCTCATCCACCGCAAGGAAAGCCACGGTTTTCTCCACCGGCATACTTTCCACCGTACAGACCCACCAGCGCGGATGGCGGGGGATGATTTTCTCCTCCCCCGTAATCAGGGCCACGGTATTTTTACCCGCCGGATTTTGCGGTGAGGCAACAATACGGTCATAAATCTCCCGCGCGAGCAGACGTAACGGCAGACCGATCATGCCCGACGCATGGCCCAGCATCCGTTCCACCGCCAAATGGGTTTTCCCGGTATTGGTTGGCCCCAGAATCGCCCGCACCCGGCTTGAGCTCTGCACCGCGTGATTGGATAAGTTTTTCATGTTGCCAAGATTCATGGGAAGGGGGTAGCATAAACGGGGGGAAAAGAACATCCTGTTTTCTTTCTACTAAAAAATTAGTTGACAGATAGGCTGCCCCCTCATATGGTGGTAAAAACTAAATAATTAGTAGGTGATATTTTGACCCGTAAAAAACCAACCACCCTGACCGAATTTGAACAGCGCATTATGACCATTCTGTGGGACAGGCAAGAGGCTTCTGTGCGCGAGGTCTGTGATAGTCTTTCCCGGGAAAAGCCCGTGGCCTATACGACCATTCTGACCATGTTGAAAATTCTAAAAGACAAGGGGTTTGTTGCCCACCGTAAACAGGGCAAGGCCTTTATCTATCATCCGCTTGTAAATCAAAAGGAAGCCCGGAAATCCGCCCTGACCAAATTGATTAATCAACTTTTCCAAGGCTCCCCGGAAATACTGGCCCAGCATTTGATCGCTGAAAACAACCTCGACCTAGCGGAGATAAAGGCCCTGCAAGACAGTCTTGGCGACCCAGAGGAAAAGGCGTGATCATATGGCTAATCTGACGGACATAATGACCTCTCTTGCCATACAGCAACTCTGGCAGGCCACGGCCCTTGCCGTCATACTTTTCTTGATCCTCAGGGCCATGCCGCGCCTGAGCTATGAAATACGTTCATGGCTGTGGCTCGCGGCCTTTATGCTGGCGGTCTTCATGCCCTTGGCCATATTCCTGCCCGGGGGCAGTGATGCGGGGGAAATACAGAGCTTTCTGTTTGAAAATATTGCTGGCGGCGGTAATGAACAGATCATCCCCAACAGCCCGATAAATTTTTATTTATGGGGGGCGATCTTATGGATGATGGGGACAGTCTTTCAACTGATGCGGCTTTGCCGTTCCGCTCTACATACCCGCTGGATCATCAATGATGCCAGAATATTGCCGAATGGATTTCTTGCCCCTGTTGATGGCGGCGATTATCCGGTCTATTGTTCTGATCAGATTTCAGGGCCATTGGTTACGGGCTTCTTTCGGCAAATCATTCTGCTGCCCCCCACCATGACAGGCCGCTTGTCCACGGATGTTCTAAGACAAATTCTATATCATGAATATGCCCATATTCAACGCCATGACATTCGCATTATGTTTGTCCAGAAAATCCTCTCCGCCCTCTATTGGTGGAACCCTGTGCTTTACCTGATAACACATCAAATCAACCAAAGCCGGGAAATGGCCTGTGATGAACGGGCGGTATTGCGAAGCCGCAATATTCAGAATTACACCCGTTCTCTGCTGTCCGGTGCAGAGCATATTCTTATCACCGAACAAGCCCCCCTGATGGTCGGAATTTTCCATAACCGGAAAGGCCTGATCCAACGTATTGAAAGGTTAAAAAACATGAATATCAAAATGATAAAACACAATAAAACAGCCAGCCTGTTCTGGTGCCTGTCATTGATCGGCCTGACATTGGCCACGGTTTATACGCTCACGCCGCGTCTGGCAACGGCAAGTCAGGACACCCTTGCCAATGAAGCGGAAAGAAATCTGCTCCCTATATCCCAAACCCCGCCCGTCTACCCCCAACAAGCTAAAGAACAGAAACTGGAAGGCTATGTCATCGTTATGTTCGACATTATGGCGGACGGCACCACGGCCAATGTCACCATCAGGGAGTCCTCCAACAAACTATTCAATGACCCATCAATCACCACCGCCAAGAGCTTTGTCTATCAACCCCTACAAAACAAGAAGGTACTAAAGAACATTCCCCATAAAATAGTCTACACATTAGGCAACGTAAAAGCCCTGTAAAAACGCCCCCATTCTAGCCGTCATGCCTGCCAGCGCAGGGATGACGGAGGGGTTCAATGAAGTGTTTTAGGCTGTTTACTTAAATACTCCCCTTAAGCGGAACTCATTAACAGATAAAAAGTCAAAAATTTCTACAAGCTTTAACTTATTAATGTTTTCTACTTCCAAACCTAAATCTGAAATGACATCTTGTAGGGGGCGATAATGGTTATCCGGATTTCCAAAATTCGCTAAATAACATTCAACTAATCCGTCCCCCGTCTGTCTGAAAAGAATAGTCAATAGACTAAACCACTACCGACGTCAGTCGGTAGTGGTTTAGTGCCAACAAAGTATTTTCGCCTTTTTTGATGGCCAGTAACAGGTGGCGAGGGGGCGATAGGCGAAATAGCCCATCCCCAAAACCGCAATCCTCACAAGAATCCAATATTTATGGTTTCGCCGGACGTTCCCGCTCCACCCCGGCCAAATGGCCTTTTATTTAAAGATATTGCCCAGTTTTTTCTTCACGCCCTTCAAGGTATTATTGAGCATATCCTTGGTGATGACTTTGCTTAAACCCTTATTCACCGCACCGAATATGGCGGAGCCGACCTCTCCGGCGGTGGCGGCCTTATCCTCTGTACCAATATTTTTCAGGTGAATATCGGGCAGGGTCAGGCCCGCACCTTTACCGCCCAGTAAATCGGTGGCCAGCTTGACCTTGGTGCCGGTAATATAGATATGATCCACGATGAATTTGGCTTCGCTTTCGCTTTCCGAGGTCTCAAGCCCCAGACTTTGGGTATATTTCTCAATATTCTTCTGAATCCTGCTGATATTATTGCCTCTGGTGCCAAGCTCATAGATCAGGTCGGCGCCGTCGATGCGGATTTCCTTAATACGGATCACCTCCCCGGTCAGGGAGGCCATATCAATCTTGACCGCCATATTGGCGACCTTGAAGGCATAATCAGATTTAAAGCCCTTTGGATTGCCCACGGTCAGGTTGCTGATCCCGGCACTGCCGCCCAGAATGGCTACATCAACCTTGTCCAGAGACACCTTGGCCCCGGTGGCGGGCGGCGCGTAGTCCAGAACCGCCTTGCGAATGAGTGCCCCGGATTGGGACGCGCCGTAAATCACCACACCGCCAACGATAAGCAGAATAACCAATAGACCGATCAGTATTTTTTTCATGTTCCAGACCCCTGTTTATGAGAAAGGATCAGTTTCCCCCATTGAACAGGTCAATGCAACCGTAAATTTATTTACTGCGCCCGGTCATTTTCTCCACACTGCGCAGGGTGCCAAGGCCAAGGAGCGCCAGAACCAGCTCCATCAAATTATCGGT
>UOED01000029.1_pt1 | contig 22720 bp, 21 predicted proteins | sample 1990161 | NCBI WGS metagenome assembly UOED01 (sample SAMEA4728526, study PRJEB27164) | hydrothermal vent metagenome | biome: marine basaltic hydrothermal vent biome; feature: marine hydrothermal vent; material: mineral | place: Pacific Ocean | collected 2011-06-14/2011-07-23 | depth 1741 m | reverse complement strand
CCACTATGACGATTGGCATTACGTTTGAGCAGCAAAGGCTGTTTGAAATTCTGCTTTAAAAATTCATATCCGCCAACCACCAGAAGCTTGCTTCCGACCAGCGTGGTAAATGTCGGTTGAACCGAATGCATTTCCAAAAAGGCCTTGTTGCCCAAACGGATATTATTATACCGATAGGTAAGGGCCATTTCCACATCATTGATATTGGTCGACGTTGTCACACTGGCCCCCTGAATTTGCAGATCAAATTCCGAGAGGTTAAAATGCAGGCTTTGAGAAAAGCTGTATCCTACCTTAAGGCTGCTATTACCGTCATTAATGAAGTCATATTCAATAAGCCCGTCAATCAGAGCAGAACCATCGCCCTTCTGAGTGGTCAAATCCGCCGCAGAAACGGTGATATTATCGTCATATTCCGCCCCGGCCTCAAGGGACAAAAACAAAGGATTGTTTTCTTCTGCTCTGGCATATGATGTGACGGTCATAATTAAAGCAGTTGCCATAAGGGCACTTAATCTGGATTGAGAAGGCATTTCTTAGAACTCCTTAAAATATATTTTTTAATTTATATATACCAACATAGTTGGAAATTTATTAACGCTTACAGAAATAGACAGCCCTTTTCTGGGCTGCCTATAATAGAATTAATTATACCATCAATCACCTTTTGTTGAATTCCTGGCGGCTTCCTTGGCGGCCTCCTGAGCTTCACGGCTGGCTTCCTTGACAGCGTCCTGAGCTTCACGGCTGGCTTCTTTGGCGGCCTCACGAGATTCACGGCTGGCCTCTTTGGCAGCGTCCTGAGCTTCACGGCTGGCTTCTTTGGCTGCCTCCTGAGCTTCACGGCTGGCTTCTTTGGCAGCGTCCTGAGCCTCACGGCTGGCTTCTTTGGCGGCCTCCTGAGCTTCACGGCTGGCCTCTTTGGCAGCGTCCTGAGCCTCACGGCTGGCTTCCTTGACAGCCTCCTGAGCTTCACGGCTGGCCTCTTTGGCAGCGTCCTGAGCCTCACGGCTGGCTTCCTTGACAGCCTCCTGAGCTTCACGGCTGGCTTCTTTGGCAGCATCCTGAGCCTCACGGCTAGCCTCTTTGACAGCGTCCTGAGCTTCACGGCTTGCTTCCTTGGCAGCATCGCGAGATTCACGACTGGCTTCCTTGACAGCATCACGAGATTCACGGCTGGCGTCCTTGGCGGCCTCACGAGATTCACGACTGGCTTCCTTGACGGCATCACGAGATTCACGGCTGGCGTCCTTGGCGGCCTCACGAGATTCACGGCTGGCGTCCTTGACGGCTTCGCGAGATTCGCGGCTGGCTTCCTTAACGGCTTCGCGAGATTCACGGCTGGCGTCCTTAACGGCATCACGGGATTCACGGCTGGACTCTCTTACTGCCTCACGACTCTCACGGCTGGATTCTCTCACGGCCTCGTTGGCTTCACGGCTGGACTCCCTAACAACCTCACGGCTGTCAAGACTAGCCACTGTCATAACCTCACTAGCGTCATGCTCCACATCTCTAGCCGTATCATGAGCTTCGCGCAGAGTGCCTTCAGCGTCCTGATGAGCCTCTTTATGGGCGGCGCGAATGGAACCGTCGGCGTCCAAATGTGCTTCCTTGGCAGCTACATGGGCCACTTTATGCTCTTCTTTGATCGCTCTATGAGCTTCCTGATGCGCTATTCTTTCTTCTTCGGTTGTCAGTTCACCAGCGGCCTCATGGGCGGCACTATGGTCTTCTCTGGCGTCCTGATGGGCTGATTGATGGTCTTCCTTGGCAGCCTCATGAACCCCCTTATGCTCTTCCTTGGCTATTCTGTGGACTTTTTTATGCTCGGCGCGGGCCGTGTTGCGTTCGTCTTCAATGCCCTGATGATCGGCCATACCTTCTGCCGTCAGAGAGGACTCCCTGTCACCGGGCGTCAAAGACGTATCGCCATCGGCCAATGCATATCCACTGATACTGGTAGCACATAAAAGGCTGGCGGCAAAAATTGCTGTACGAGATAATATTTTCATGTCTATATCTTTCTTTATTTCAGATATCTGGGAGACTTTATAATTTTTTGTGCTAACCAGATAACAATTGGGTTACTTAAAACGATTAAGATAAAAGGATGAGTAATATTTTCGTCCTTCAAGTGGTTAACGACTGGCCACCCGGTTTTATTCCCGAGAAAACAAAAAATATTTTACCGCCAGTTTTGTTTCATGACTTTCTGCTCGTCATCGGCATCTAAGGCATCGCCCTTGATAAGATTACGAATGACGGAAGTCACAGCGGGATTATCCTCACCACTTGCGGTTTGATATAACCCGTCCTGGGAAACAGATGTACCGGCAGAACCAACGGAAATTTTAACAACCCACGCATTTTCCACACGGCAAGCCACATTTTGCGAAGAAGATTTCCGCCCGGTCACGCTATAGGCACGACAATATCTGTTGTCCCCGGTTTTAAACGTCATTGAGGGTAAGACAACCGTATCGCCGCTAGCCGCGAGGGTCACGGGCACGGCACTCGGTTGACTTTCCAGAACCGCAAACAGGTTATTTTCCGGTCCGATCATTCCCGTATTCTGTTGTGCCAGAATATTATCAGCGGATGCGGGTTCCGGTGGCACAAGGTAACGGCCTGCCCCAAGACCCACGAACAACATAACGCTCGCCGCCATGGCCATCTGCCATATGGGGGCCTGAGTGCGAATAGTAGATTTTTCTTTGAACGGCAAGACGGTGGCCACGTCTTCCACGGGCTCTTTGCCCTGACTTTGCGGGAATTTATCAAGCATGTCCAAAATACCGGCAGGCATGGGTTTACTGTCAATGGCTTGATAGGCCTGCGCAACCGAGGCATCATTCCGGCGCAAATCCTTAATTCGTCTGGCAAGTTCCGGCGAACAATCTATCTGCCGGGCAACATCTGCTATGTCATCAACAGCCAGTTCGCCATCGAGATAAGCGGTTAATATTTCATCGGTGATTTTCATTGTAGCCTCCCCGGTGCATCCATACTCTCAATATCATATGAAGCATCCTGTTCCGGTGCCTGAAGCAATTGCTCCAGCGCCTTGCGGGCCCGGGCCAGCCGGCTCATTACGGTACCAATGGGAAGGCTCAGAAAAGTTGCGGCTTCTTTATAGGAATAGCCCTCGACAATAATCAGGAAAACAACAATTCTTTGTTCTTCCTGTAATTTATCCATGGCCGTTTGCACATCACGCAGGCCAAGTTTGTTTTCCTGCATTGTTTCACCGTCTATCCAGGGCTCATTCTGACTATCCATCGGGTCAACGGTATGCCCCCGCACACGCCGTGACCGCCATTCGTCTATCCAAAGATTTTTGCACATTCTAAACATCCATCTATCAAGGTCTGTACCCTGTTTAAACTGATCATATTTCGACAATGCCTTTTCAACCGTATTCTGTAACAGGTCGTCCGCATCCACAGCCGACCCGGTAAGCGAATAGCAATATCGCCGTAGTCTCGGCAATAATGCAACGATGTCGTCTCGCCATTGTCCGGCTGTGGTTGTCATTCAATATCCCTAACGTATCAAGACGCGGATTTATTCCGCATTTTATTAAAAAAATATAGGGTAGCGCACAAAAATCGTACTTTTCCTTAAATAGCTTTTATGTGATATAGTCTGTCATAATCAAAGTTTATTAATTTTTTGTTTTCGGGAATAAATAATAACACCGAAGCGTTAATATCACAAAGGGCCCAGTCTTTAAGGGCAATATCGACAATATTATTTGTTAATTATTATATGTGAGAATATATCGTTAACAGCGTTAAATATGTGAGAATGAATGAGAAATCTTGATCAACTATTTCCTGAATGGCTTAAAAAAGCTTTTATTCTAATCAGTTTGGCTATTTTGTCTGTACATGCAGCAAGTGAATATGCTGTTGCCCAATCACACCCAGCCACAATTGCACCAACCGATTATAATAGTTTCCAGATAATATTAGCCTTTTCTGATGAAGACAGAAAAATTGATGAGATATCGGAACGCATCACTGACCGTGTTGCTGAACGGGCGCTGGAAAATGCGGCTGAACGCGCAAAAGACAAAGCCGAGGCAAGAGCTGAAAATAAAGCAGAGAACAAAGCAGAGATAAGGGCCGAAAACAAAGCTGAAAAAGAAGCCGAGGCAAGAGCTGAGAAAAAGGCAGAAAACGCGGCGGAAAAAAGAGCTGAAAGAAGAGCTGAAGCACTGGCTGAAAGGGAAGTCGATAATCACGACACAGACATAGAAGAAAGGCACACCGAAAAGAGAGAAAGAAAATCCGAGAGGCACGCCAATAAAAAAAACCGGAGAATGAAAGAAATTGCCCTGAGCCGCCTACGAAAACTTGATCATTTATATGACGATAACGGGTTCAAAGCCATTGACCGTGAACTCCTGATTCTGGCCAATAAAGATACTGGTCTGAATATAAGCGATAAAGAGATAAAAGAGCGTGTATATTTGGCCGGTCTGGATATGGTTTTGATCAGAGTATCCACGCCAAAAGGCAAGAACCTGTCCCAATCAGCATCACAAATGAGGGACAGGATTGATAATGCCAATATCAGCCTCAACCATCTTTTTATCCCGGAATCCCGGGACGCGGACGATGTAAACGCGCCCTATCTCATGAATGATATATCACAGAATTTAAATTTAAGCCTGTCAAACGCTACGGACATCCGGATTGGTTTGATTGATACTTTGGTGGATAAAACCCATGCTGCCCTGTACAATCAGGCTATTACAATAAAAGACTTTGTCCCCTACGATAAGGAAAGACCTAAATCTCACGGAACTGCCGTAGCTGCCATTCTGGTCGGCCATGATCCGGGTAAATATAAAGGCATCATAGCCGGTGCCAGGCTTTATGCCGCCAGCGTATTTTTCAAATATAACAGGACGAAAGTCGCCGCAACGACAGAGAGCCTTATCCGGGCCCTTGACTGGCTGGTATTGCAAAAAATATCAGTCATCAATATGAGTTTAAGCGGACCCGCCGATCCCCTTCTGGGAATCGCCATAAAAAGAGTTCGGGAAAAAGGCAGCATCATTGTCGCGGCTGTCGGCAACGGGGGACCAACAGCCGCCCCGCTATACCCTGCGGCCTACCCCGGTGTTGTGGCGGTAACAGCGGTGGACAAACAACAGCATGTCTATTTGCGCGCAAACCGGGGGCGGTATGTGGCATTCTCGGCACCGGGCGTCAATATTTCAACGGCCAATGCGGGCGGCGGGTATCAGGTCAGGTCCGGAACGTCTATCGCGGCACCTTTTGTAAGCGCAATTCTAGCAGAAATGCACCCCATCAATGGCACTGTAAATATAGTGGAAATATTGGAAAAAAATACTATAGACCTTGGGAAAAAGGGCTTTGACAGCACCTATGGCTACGGCCTGATTCAGGCTATAAACACACAAGTTTCCGCCTTGCCTTCTAAATAAAAAACGCCCTGTTTTATTTAAACAGAACCCCCGCTTCTGATGCGTCAACATTTTTCTGGACAATTGGACTGCGGCCATACATGAAATAAAAACCGAACATATGGAATCAGGCCAACGCACCAAAATCAAGCGGGCCGATAAGCTCAGGGCATTAACGAAACTTGGCGAGCACCTTGGCATATTCAGCCAGACGCAAAAGCATGACGGTACGATAAATGTTGAAACGTGAGAATGAAATTCCAGAAAGTTTATGCGCACACAAATATTCTTGACCCGTTCTTTAAATGTCAGTACAATTAATAAGTGGTGATTGGAAAATAATGTTTGAATGGGATGAGAAAAAGAACCGGTCTTGCAAAGAGGAACGCGGCTTTGATTTCAGCATAGTCCATGACTTTGATTTTGCTACTGCTGTTATTTTTGCTGATGACCGTAAGGATTATGGTGAGATACGCTATAAGGCATATAACATGATTGCAGGCGTTCTTTACAATGTTGTTTTTACCCTGCGCGGTCAAAATTTACGGATTATTTCAATAAGACGCGTTCATGAGAAAGAAGGTAAACGCTATGGCTTCTAAACATAAAATTAACCCTTATGAAATTGATGAGGACAATAAACCGCTTACAGATGATGAGATCAAGCGATTGCGCCCCGGTCATGAGGTGTTTAAAGAACTTGGCATGGAAGCCCCAAGAGGACGGGGAAGGCCGCCAGTGGCTAACCCTAAGGCCCGTGTAACTTTACGCCTTGATGGGGATATTATCGACTATTTCAAAGCCAAGAACCCCAAAGGCTGGCAGACCCGCGTTAATGAAGCTTTACGCAAAGTGGCAGGGTTGGATTAATGACCCGTATCAAGGACGCATCCCGGCGAAATATTGAAAGAGGAATTTCTTATTCCCTTTGGGGTGTCAGCACGTCAGCTTGCCCTTGCCATTGATATACCCGCCAACCGCCTGACTGAAATCATCCGGGGCAATCGGGGTGTCGCGGCGGATACAGCCTTGCGCCTGTCCCGTACCCTTGGCACCACTGCAGAATTCTGGATGAATTTACAAATGGGTTACGACCTGTCTGTCACGGCAAAGGCAGAAGTCCGTGTACTCAAGAAGATAAAAACCATTGCGGCTTAAAAGGAAAAACAAACCTGTCTTGATTGTATATTCCCTGAGAATCAGATAGTTTTTATTAAACATTTAGAAGGAGATAACTCATGCGAATTAAGGTTGGCGGTTTAATCAAACAGTTAAAAATGCATAGTGATAGTTAGTTAATGAATTGAAAGTAATGGGGCGAGTGACCGGGATTGAACCGGCGACTTCCAGAATCACAATCTGGCGCTCTAACCAACTGAGCTACACCCGCCACAAGAATGAATGCCGTTTTACGTCCAGTTCACCGCAGGGTCAAGAGAAGAATTAGCCTTTCTGCGCTTATTTGAAACAGCTCCAAAGCAATATGCCTTATTTATAGGCAGTTAGTGCCTGTTTTTTAATCATTTGCCCCGTGTTTCAACCTTGAAATACCTCATAAACAGCCTGTTTCACTGGATTCCGGGGTGGGCCGTAATTGGCATGAAAAATGCTTTACAAGTCATGTGAATATTGACAGAATTTCAGATTAACAACCCCAAGGTAACCCAAGCGTTATGAAAAAAATTGAAGCAATTATCAAACCTTTTAAATTGGACGAAGTGAAAGAGGCCCTGCATGAGGTCGGCCTGTCGGGCATCACCGTCACCGAAGCCAAGGGTTTTGGCCGCCAGAAGGGCCATACGGAACTCTATCGCGGCGCCGAATATGTGGTCGATTTTCTGCCCAAGGTTAAAATTGAAATTGTGTTGAGTGACGACCTTCTGGAAAATGCCATTGAGGCCATTCAAACTGCCGCCAAAACCGGACGAATCGGCGATGGCAAGATATTCGTCAGCAATATTGAACAGGCCATTCGCATCCGTACCGGGGAAACCGGCGACGATGCCATCTAAACAATCCTTAAATTCTTAAAAATCCATACCCATAAAATCAGGAAACGAAAATTATGTCAGATGCAAAAACTGTCCTTGAAATGATCAAAGAAAAAGACATTGCCTTTGTGGACCTCCGTTTTACGGACCCAAAAGGCAAATGGCACCATCTCACCATGGATGCCGGCGTCTTTGATGAAGACATGCTGGAAGAAGGCGTCATGTTTGACGGCTCATCCATTGCCGGCTGGAAGGCGATCAATGAATCAGACATGATTTTGATGCCTGACCCCGGCTATATCACCATGGACCCCTTCATGGACCAGCCAACCATGGTTCTTTTCTGCTCCATTATCGAACCGGCCACCGGCGAAGGTTATGGACGCGACCCCCGCTCCACCGCCCAGCGCGCAGAATCCTACCTGAAATATACCGGTATCGGTGACACAGCCTATTTCGGACCGGAGCCAGAGTTTTTCATGTTTGATGATGTGCGCTTCAGCGTCGATTACAATGGTGCCTCTTACGTATTGGACGATGTGGAAGGCCCCTATAACTCAGGCCGCAAAGATGAGTTTGGCAATCAGGGTCATCGCCCGACTGTCAAGGGTGGTTATTTCCCCGTGGCCCCCGTTGATACCTGCGCCAATATTCGCGGCGAAATGGTCACCATCATGAAGGAACTGGGCCTGCCCATGGATAAGCATCATCATGAGGTCGCTCCGTCCCAGCACGAATTGGGCATGATGTTCGGCACCCTGGTACAGACCGCTGACCGGGTTCAGGTCAATAAATATGTCACCCATCAGGTGGCCCATGAGCATGGCAAGACCGCAACCTTCATGCCCAAACCCATTGCCGAAGACAATGGGTCCGGCATGCATACCCACCAGTCAATCTGGAAAGACGGTGAGCCTTTATTCGCCGGGAGCGGCTATGCGGATCTGTCCGATACCGCGCTCTATTATATCGGCGGCATCATCAAACATGCCAAGGCATTGAACGCCTTTACCAATGCCTCTACCAACAGCTACAAGCGTCTGGTGCCCGGATTTGAAGCCCCGGTCCTGCTGGCCTATTCCGCCCGCAACCGGTCCGCTTCCTGCCGGATCCCCTATAGCACCAGCCCCAAAGGCAAGCGGGTAGAAATCCGTTTCCCCGACCCGACCGCCAACCCGTATCTGGCCTTCTCTGCCATGCTGATGGCCGGCCTTGACGGTATTGAAAATAAAATCCACCCCGGTGATGCCATGGACAAAGACCTTTACGCCCTGCCGCCGGAAGAGCTGGCAGAGGTACCAACCGTTGCCGCCTCACTGGAAGAGGCACTGGATGCCTTGGATGCGGACCGTGAATTCCTGAAAAAAGGCGATGTCTTCTCGGACGATCAAATTGATGCCTATATGGCTCTGAAACGGGAAGATATTGATATTGTTCGTGTAATTCCTCATCCCGCAGAATTTAAACTGTATTATTCTGTTTAAATTGTCATATAATTTCCCTGACATCCCCGTAAAGCCCGGCTTTGCGGGGATGTTGTGGTTGTATTTCCCGATACCTTATGCTAGTTCTTCCGCCATATGGGGACGGTAAAAATAAGGGAAGAACTGATACAGTGACGGATTTCACCACATATCAGGAAAAAGTCAGGGATGAGAATATCAATTCTCAGACCCTTTTGGCGACGGATTATCTGAATCATTTCAATGAGGTTCATATGCTCATGGATATGTTACCGTCCATGCCCGACTGTATCGAAGACATCCGTGAATGGGCCCCGAAAAGTTATCAGGAGCATTTTCAGGACAGCGTATTCGCCGCAAAGGATCTGGCCATTGATGCCTATGCCCATTCTCCCGATGAATATCGTCTGCCTTTTGAGGAAACCGTTGCAGAAATGGATAGTTTGATTCTGCAAACCATTGCCGAGGTAGAAATACTGATTGAACAAAATGACATGAGTGGTTTGCAAATCGTTGTTGAAAATTACACGCCGAAAATGATCGCCCTGATCGAAAAATGCGGCAGTATCGTCAACGGTGAAAAACACATGACCCATCAGGGCAGTATTGACCAGTATTTTGACGAAGATGAAGAAAAGCTGGACGGCGAAGACCTTGACCAAAGTGCCATTGACGATCTTTTTGGCTAAGTGCAGGTACTCTAGCCGAATTTTTTATCGATTATAAAACCCTGATACATATGAATGCCGACAGCTTGTCCAAATTTCAAAGCAGCTTCAGTATCGCAGTGGCTGAGAATAATTCTTGTACTGCCATGGCTTTTAATGGCAGAGATTATTTTCTGTTCCTGGGGACCGCCAAGCAGACGTTTGTAATCTGATTTCCAATATACTTTAAGAAAATCCACGGCAAGCAAACCCCGGTCCATAACGGCCAGGGACTGAACGTCGATGGCATCAAGGCTGATACGGCAGCCAAGGCTGGCGAGTTTCTCCCGGGCATCATAATATTTCTGAATATCGGAAATAACATCAAACAGCGCCATTTCCAGAATTAACGGCTGGTCATTCAACGCCTTAAACTCGGACATGAATTTATCAAACGCGGGGGTGAAGATCGTTTCCACATTGATGTTAATGCTGATGACCTGATTACGTGGCAACGTAATCCGGGGCAAGCCCTGCATTAACTTTATATCAAAAGTACGGGTCAGTCTCTGAAACAGCCATTTGTCAGCATCTATGTCATAGGTGGGCAACAGCTTTCGTTTGATTTCCGTAACCGAAATATAATGCTCAACGAAAATGGGTTGGGCCGTGGCCGCGCCCACAATCACATAGGCCGTTTGATCGGCCATCATCTGAAATATTTCCATATTCATTAAATTACGTTCCAACTGGTCAAGCTGGATCGGCCCCATGGGGTTCCGCGTTTTTTTCCGGGCAATAGGATCGTAAAGAGGTCTGGTTACTTCCGTATCCTGTGCCGGGGATAGCGTTTCTTCAACATCAGCCAGTTTCACACTCAGGCTGGAAATCATGGCCTTCAAACTGGGGCTGGCAGAATCACCCTCTTCGACATGGGTTTTTAACGTTGCGGCCATGCCCATAAAGCGGTCCAGGTCCTCTTTAAGGTCATACCAGTCACAGAGCGCGTCATCCCGCTCCGCCTCAATATACTCTTTTAATAACGGGCTGTCCTCAACCACTCGGCGGGCGGCGAGGAACGCTGTGTCAAGTTCGGTCAGGGAACATCCCTTGCAAATAAAAACAACGTCAAAATAACTGGTCCAGAAAAGCTGACCATTCTTGTGATGGACGAGCTTGTTAAAGGCGGTGGCAATGGCGCGCCTGTGATAGGGCTGTTTATGTTCTCTTTCCAGCAGGGAAAAATGTATGTGGATGGCGCGATAGCCTTTCGGGTGCCGTTTGATATCCTGCATGGCGGACATAAGGTCATCCACTTGACAGGGGGTGGCTGAACTTTCCAAATGAGCAGTATTTTCCATGGGACGCATAACTTTAATCACTATAAAAACATATAAAATAATCTGAAACCGTATTTGCTTCAGAAACCTTTGGCATCATACTTCTAATTTGGTTAAAAATTGGTTCGTATTTACATTCTATGTAGCCACCATGCCTTTTCATTGATGGAATAAAATGGCCGATAATGTAATACGGCCTTTTCTTTGGCCACATAAGGAATTTGATTGTCCAGCACAAGGCGCGCGCCCTTGAAAAAAACCACCAATACGGCGTGGGGAACATCAAGGTTTGTATCCTGAACCACAACAATACGCATTTGATCCGCCTCAAAGCCCAGCCGTTTCAGGGACATATATTTGGCAATGGCATAATCCTCGCAATCCCCGTCCTTTTTGAAAAACTGGCGCAGGGTCTCCCAATAGTCCGGCACGCCCCAGTTGATAATATCGGTAATATAAGGGGCCTTGTTCATATAGCTGTTGATTTCGGCAATCTGCCGGTCCGCCGGTTTGTCTTTTAGAAAACTCAGCAGATCTTCCCAATCCGCGCGATAGCATTTTTGCGCCGGGGTTTTACGGCATGTTTCTTTGGCTTCCGGCTTTTTTTTAAGATTTTCGCGATGCCGTGCCAGCATGCCGTTCCATTTTTTAAAAGCAACCAGCTGCCTGCTCATGGTTTCATGGGAACCAAACAGACCGGACTTATCCGTTTTCTTTGGCAACGCAACGGCATTCAGGGGCAGAATAAATGTCAGACAGAGACACAGAATGGCTTTGCCGAGGTAGCCGGCAAAAGCCGTTCGTGCTGTCTTTTTTGACCTTATGATGAACATAGTTAATAATTTAAGCCTTATATGATTTTTAAGAGTTTACGGCGTAACTATATACGGGGTAAGGTTACTTAAATCTTAAAGAGAGTGACAAGATTATGAATTTACGACCGAATATTGGCGGTACTATTCTGACGGCGGCGGTTATTGCCGGCGCGGGTATAGCCCTGTTTCTGGCCTTGAGATTCGCCCAGTCCGAAGCTGACCGTGACAGCCTGATCTGGCAACGCCAAATGTCGGTTGTCATCAACAGCCGGGAAGTGGCGGTGGAAGAATGGCTCGGGGAACAGAAGAAAACCATTGGGCGGCTGGCGGAAAACCCCAATTTAAGAATTTATCTGGCCAATGTGGCGGCTGCGGGCATAACGCCGGATGAAGATAGTCAAGCGCAGGCAGCCTATCTGGAAAATCTGATGAAAGCGGTGGCTCAGCAAAATGGCTATGCGCCGCCCGTGGATCAGGACTTCAGGGTCAAAGCCAATTTGGCCCGGACTGAGATTTCCGGCCTTGCCCTGACCAACCCCCAGGGTCAGCTCATTGTATCCACCCCGGCCATGCCGTCGGTGGTCCGCAGCGTTGCCGCTTTTCTGGAACGCGGGGCCAGCAGTGATGTAATCATTCACGGCCCCTATATGTCAGACCACGGCGGGGTGGTCATCGCCTTTGTCGCCCCGGTTTTCGGGGTTCAGGATGATAATGACAGCCCGCCCATCGGCTTTGCCGTAGGCATCAAGCTGGTGCCCGATGAATTTTATGACAAGCTTGTCCAACCGGGTGAGGTGACCATGACTGGGAAAAATTATCTGGTGCGCAAGAATGGAACGGCCATTGAATATCTGTCACCGCTCAGAACGCGCAACGGTGATAAAGTCGCCCCGCTTATGGTCAGCCTTGACGGCGGGAACGGTTCCCTTGCCGCCGCCTATGCCATTGAAACCGCCGGAGAGACAACTGGCGGCTTTGCCGAACGGGTCAATTACGACGGGTCGCGGGTTCTGGCCACGGGTCGCAAGATCAAAGACACGGATTGGGTTATCGTGCGCACGGTGAATTCGGCAGAAGTTTTAAGCGCGATCCTGACCCGCAAGAAAACCATTCTCTGGATTGCGGTACTGACCATTCTGGCAGTGAGTATTTCAATATTGCTTATTTGGCGTCACGGGGTATCGGTGCGCCTGACCAAGGCGGCAGAACAGCAGAGACTATTGACCCGGCGCTATGAAAAACTCAGCCACTTCCTGCAAATTGTAACCGACAGCCAACCCACCGCCATCACCGCCGTGGATGAAAAGGGGCGCTATACTTTCACCAATGTGCAAGCCATGAAGGGCATAGATATGGGCCGGGAACAGGTCATCGGCCAACCGGCAGCACAGCTTCACGGCAAGCTCACCTCCCCGCAGATGGAAGCTCATTATGTGCGGGTGCTGGAAACCACAGAACCGTTATCCATTGTGGAACGTTTGCCGGACAGTGCGGTAACCATTAAGTCCGATTATATTCCGCTGACCGTTGAGGCGGCGCGGGGTGTCCTGATGGTGACTGAGGATATTTCTGACCTTATTCGCGAGCGGGAGTTGAAAGAGCAAGCCCTGAAAAATCTGGTCAGCACCCTGACCATGGTTATCGACAGCCGCGACCCCTATAGCGCACGCCATTCAGAGCGGGTGGCCATGGTAGCCGAGGCCATCGCCCGGGAAATGAATGTGGATGAGGTCACGCGCAATACGGCCAATATCGCCGGGGCCTTGATGAACCTGGGTAAAATTCTGGTGCCACGGGAACTGCTCACCCGGCCCAAAGGCTTGTCAGACGAGGAGCTGGAAACCATCCGGGGCAGTATTATGAAAACCGCAGATATGCTGGAAACTGTGGAATTTGAGGGGCCGGTGGTTAAAACTCTGCGCCAGATCAGGGCCCATTGGGACGGGTCCGGTTCGCCGGAAGGGCTGAAAGGTCATGATATTTTGCTGTCGGCACGTATCGTGGCGGTGGCCAATGCCTTTGTCGGCATGTGTAGTGCGCGCGCCCATCGACCCGGCATGGATATGGAAGAGGCGGTGTTCTTAATTCTTAATGATGCCGAGAGGATTTATGATCGCCGCCCCGTTGCCGCCCTGATGAACTATATTGAGAATAAGGACGGACTGGAACAATGGAAGGAATTTGGTATTCCTTTAAATATTGACGGCGCATAAAAAAAAGGCTCTGCCAGTTACGGCAGAGCCTAGTATTAAGTACTTATCAGGGCTAAAGTACTCAGGGTATTTCCCTGAAAAGGATATTTAAAACAGGCTGGTAACCTTATTTCCGCTTATGCGCGGTTCAGTCTTTCCAGCTTTTCATGATTTCTTCACGGCGCTGGATCATTCCATTCGCCACATAAATACATAAACCACCGATTAAAACAGTTACGATCATAAAGGTTGCGGGGAGAAGTAAATGATGCCCTGCAAACATGATGGACGCCAATAAAAACAATGAGACGATGCCACATGCTATGAACGTAATTGTATTAGCCATTTTTTATCCTTTTCAATTACCCAAGTAATATAACAGCCCTATAAAACTGCTAACCTTGATATAAGTCAAATTATTGCAGGTTTCAACAATATTCTCACCTCTGATCAGAGGTGAGGAAAATGGTACGGCTTTACAGGTCTTCCCGGTAAAAAATATGGCTGCCCACCTGAAGTGTCGGTTGCAGGTGCTTGGCCCAGCCGGGGTGGACATATTTAGCGTGATAATGGGTAGAGCGGGCCGTAACGTCACTGGACGCATTCGTCAATGTGCCGCCCGCAACCCGCCTGGCCACATTCCAGGCCGTCTTTTCATAGGGGTTATCGGACAAGCCGTCACAGGCAAAGGAGAACTGACATTGATTGCGGCGCTTTTCATTCTGAAAGACAACGCCGCAGATATTGTCAGGGTAACGGCGGTCCTTGACCCGGTTGAGGATAACATAAGCCACAGCCACCTGGCCCTCAAAAGGCTCGCTCCGGGCCTCGAAATAGACCGCCTGAGCCAGACACCTAAAAGATTCCGCAGAAACATTGCCGGGTAATTGGGTTAACAGAACGTCGATGTCTTCATCATAGACGCTGGCCGGACCGGCCAAGGACGCATCAACGGTCAGCGCGCTATCCGGCTGGATAGAAGCCTCGACCTCTGTTTGTGGCAAAAGGTACAAACCCAGAAGAAAAACAAATACGACAACGGGTACTATCTTTATTACGAGCTTATAATGTTTCATAAGTCACGCTCCTGTTTTTACCGGCATAGTCTGGCCGGATGGTGTATTCTGTTGAAATTTGATTCAACAGAAATGTTTCGACAGATACAAACTATCGAAACCCTCTTGCGACTTGGTGCTTTGCGCACTTATTATTATGAAAATCCAAACCGGGGCATTTTCTGGCCCGACACCGGGTAAGCCTTCCCGGATTTACTGCAAACTTATCAAGCGATTTAGTTGTTGCAACGCAGCATTTTCTGCGATTCGGAGCGATTTATATCAAATTTTAGCTATTTGTCAACAGATTGTCAATGTTTCGTTAACCTTTTTGTTACCGTCCAGTAACATTAAAAAGCCCGTGCAATCATTATTCATTCCGGCTATTCTGAGGGTCATGAAGAAAAAGACCATTAAACTCAATTCGTTACAACGCCGCACATTGGCTCTGTTTCAACTGCTGGCCCGTAGCCCGGAAAGCGCCACTTTAAATGAGGCCACGGGCGAGATTACGGTGGCACATCTGCCGGAAGTACATGGGAATCATGTTCATATTGGCAAATTCACTCTGTCCGCTCAAGAGGCCAGCGGTTTCGCCAATGAGGCCGTCTGGCGGGCTTTGGCGCGCAGGGGCATGATCATTTCCGGCTTCCCCTTTCAGGCCACCCTGACCCGAACCGGGCTGGATTATGACACGGGCTACGGCGACCAATTTGAGCTTTCAGATCATTAGGAGAGAAAAATGACCTCAGGATTTATCAGAAAAACAGCTATGGCGCTCAGCATGACGTTGGTCATGGCCGCCGGGACCACGGGTGTCGCACAGGCAAAGTCGATGGATGAGGTGCTGATGGGGGATCACCGTTCAGCAAAAAACAAGGCGCGGGATATATATCGCCATCCAAAGGAAACACTGGAATTTTTTGGCTTGAAACCGGATATGACCGTGGTTGAAATCTGGCCCGGCGGCGGTGGCTGGTATCAGGAAATACTGGCCCCTTACCTCCACGATGCGGGTGTTTACTACAGTGCCCTCAATAACCCTTCGGCGACCGAGGGCTATTATTTCAAGAGTAAACAGAAAGTCATGGCCCGCCTGAACAGCAATGACGACCTGTATGGCAAGGTAATTATCACTGAACTGACCGTACCGAAAAAGACCGACATCGCCCCGGCGGGCTCCGTCGATATGGTTCTGTCCTTCCGCAATTTCCATAACTGGCAAATGAGCGGCGTGGAAAAGGATGTGCTGGCCGCCATATACAAGGCCCTGAAGCCCGGCGGTATTTTCGGCATCACCGATCATCGCAATGAAGATACAAATGGCAAGGACGGCTATATCAAGCCCTCTTATTTAAAGACCGTTGCAGAAGAAGCAGGCTTTACCCTGATAGCCTCCAGCGAGATCAATGCCAACCCGAAAGACGACCACCAACATGCCAAAGGCGTCTGGACCCTGCCGCCCACCTTGGCCGGGGACAAGGCGGATCATGATAAAATGCGCGCCATTGGCGAGAGCGACCGCCTGACCTATAAATTCATGAAGCCTGCGGAGTAGCGCCGTGAGTGATCCCGGGTAATTAGCAGAGAGGCAGGCAAATATGCGTATTGCGTATTTTGGCGGTGATATGTTTTATCCCTGTTTGGAATTGCTTTTGGGCAGCGGCCATGAAATTATCGCCCTGTATACTAACCTGCCGGATTCTGATGAATATGATTATACCAAAAACATTTGCGCCCAAGGGGAAAGTCTTGGTCTTCCTGTTTTAAATTCCAAACCGGCCAATGATGATATAACAGACCTCCGGCGCAAAGGCTGTGACATGATCCTTTCTGCTGGATACCGGTATAAGATACCGCCCTGGCAGGGTGGCTCCCTGCGTTATGGTATAAATATTCACCCCTCCTTTCTCCCCGAGGGCGGCGGCCCCATGCCCCTCCCCTTTGTTATCATCAAGGGGTTGGAAAAAACGGGCGTTACGCTGCATAAGCTGTCGCAGCATTGGGATGACGGGGATATAGTTCTGCAGGATAAAATCCATTTGCGGGGCAATGAGAATTTAGAAGATTTATTGCGCGAAAGCCAAACTCTTGCCACAAAATTATTGCGAAGGTTTTTAGACTCTCCAGAAGACTGTTGGAACAAGGCCTTCCCTCAGGTGCGCCAACCCGGGGATTACTGGCCCATGGCCCCCACGGACAGATTTGTTGTAGACTATAATAAAGGTGTGGATCGCGTCGAAAAATATTTAAGAGCGCACAGATTTATCAACCCTGACGGCATGGTTGAATTTGTATCGGGCGTCCGTTTCTGGCAACAGGACCACCAATATGATCCCGGAACAATTATATCACAGGACAACAATATATATACAATGGCGGCGGCAGATGGCCTTGTGTCTTTTAAACTGGAGCGACACCAGCTTGAGTAGCCTATTAAAAATCATATGGATTAAGCATTCGAAATTAAGAAGGATGGACCAAAATGTAAAAAACCCGGCAAAAATGGGCCTGCCCAAGGGGGTTTGGCAAGCTTTTAGCCCTTTTACTAGGCAAATTCGCCCTATTGGCGCGGTAAAAGTAAAATGCTATCTTTACATTACGGTTTTATTAACTGATTCTTTATATTCTAATATATTGGAAATATAACAAGAACAGGATATTTAGGTACCTGATGGCTGATTTTGGATCATTAAACAATTCGTTCCAGTTGATTAGTTTCGACGCAAATCTGCTCGGCTCCTATTTCAATGCCCAATCCGTCACCCGCACAGTCGCCGCCATTCAAACCTCATCCCGCCGTATTGAGCGTGGCCCCGCCGTCATCACACCCTGGGACCTGGCCGACAATCGTGATGCCCAGACACTGGCCGGGAAATTCAACGCCGTGCGCGGCAAGTCCAACTTCATTGACTTGAATGTCAAAAATGTAACCCAGACCAGAAACAAGGATGAACGCGCCCTTTTCGCCCTCTATCAGGCCCTCAATGATTTAAAAACCATTGCCGATTACAGCGCGGACAAAAACACACCTACAGCCCTGCTGGCCAATTTAAATAATCAATTCCGGGATGGGCTGGGGCAGGTTCAGGACTATATCCGTGGTGCAGAGATGGACAAGCTGTCGCTCATATTCGGGGAAAAATTACCCCGGGTGGAAAGTGAGGTCAATCTTGGCAAAAACAAGGCTGATATTATCGGAGCCACCCTTCCGGTCAATTCCAAAACGCAAATAATTCCGGGCCTGACCGGCACAGAAGTTTTCACCATAAATCTGGACAAGATCACCGCCAATGACAATATCACTGTTGATCTGTCACAAATGACAACGCCGCTCACCCTGGGGGGACTGGTGACCTTTATCAATCAACAGATCAATGCGGTTACGGTTACAGATGCCAACGGAAACCCGGTCAAAAAATACAAATCATCTGTTGCCGCCGAGGAAGTCAGCACCGGAAAATTTGCCCTGAAATTCAATGTCATTGGCGGCGAGAAAGTTACCTTGACCGCACAGGTCTCTGAACCCGCACTCTATATCACCGGCACCCAAAAGGACGCCGGGCTAAACAAGGTTGAAACCGGTACCTTGACCAAAATACGGGACCTTGGTACCAGTTTGCCACTCACGGAATTTTCCCGGCAGGTGGCCGGTACCGATCAAGCCAACTTCATCCCGCCGCCGCTGGACAAAAATGGCAACCCGGTCGCTGTCCCGGATACTGTATTTGACACGACACCGGCTGCCACAGCGGCGGACAGTCAGGGCAATGTGTATGTGGTGGGCAGCAGCAAGGGGGATTTCGGCAGCCAGATTAACGCCGCTGGCGTACAAGACGTCTTCCTGAGCAAATATGATGCTGGCGGAAATCTGTTGTTTTCCCGCCTGCTCGGTGCGTCCGGCACGGCGAAAGCCTTTGATATCGCCATTGACAGCAGTGACAATGTCATTATCGCCGGTCAGGTGGACAATGAATTAACCGCCACCGACACCTTCAGTGGTTTTGACAGCTTTGTCACCAAATATGACAAAGTCGGGCTGGAGCTATGGACCTATCAACAGGACACCATCGCCGAAGATCAAGCCAACAGCCTTGCCATTGATGCCGCCGGAGATGTTTATGTCACCGGCTCTATTACAGGCCGTCTCAATGCCACGACCACAGCAGGCGGCGGCTCTGACGTTTTTGTGACCAAGCTTAGCGGCCTGACCGGAACCCTGACCAGCGCAACCCAGATTGGCGGCACCGGCACAGAATTCGGCCAGGCGGTCGCCATCGCCGGGGACGGCAATATTCTGGTGGCCTCAAAGGAAAATGGCCGTGCCATCCTCCGTAAGCTGGATGTGACAAACCTGTCGAGCCAGCTTGCCACCTATGACCTTGGCAATTTAAACGAAGGCACTATTTCAGACATTGCCGTGGATAGCACCACAGGCGATATATTTGTCGCCGGAACGTCATTCAACGGCGCCTTGTCAGGCGGCACCGTCACCAATGCCTATAGCGGCGGCGGGGATGGCTTTGTTACCAAATTGACTGATGGTGGCACCAGCCTCAGTGCATCCTTCACCTATTTCCTTGGCTCTGGCGCCGACGATAAAATCGAAGGCCTTAGCGTGCAAAACGGCGCGATTTATGTGGCCGGCAAGACCCGTGGCACATTGCCCGGCGCGGTTAAAAGCGGAATCACCGACGGCTTTGCGGCAAAAATCAATGCAACCACCGGCACCGCCGACTTTATCCGGCAGTTCAGTGGCAGCGGTAATAACGGCAGCACATCGCTCGCCTTTTCCGCGTCCGGGTCATCCATCCTGACCAAGCTGGGCCTGCCAACAGGTCTTGTGGATAACAAACAGACGCGCAATATTGAAACACAGACATCGGCGCGGGCCGGAGATTATTTTTTCATCTCCGTCAACGGCGGGGCGGCCCGGAAAGTATCCATCAATGCTGGCGATGACTTTAAAACCCTCGCCCGGCGCATAAGCCGGGTGTCTTTTCGCTTTGTCAAAGCGTCTGAAGCCGCCGGTCTTACGGGCAAAAAACTGAAGATCGAATCTTTCAATGGCTCCACCGTTGATATCATTGCCGGCAAGGGAGCCAGAGATGCGCTGGTCAAGCTCGGCCTGCAACCCTCTAAAATTCTACCTGCTTCAAAACTCAGCACCATAGGTGACGCTTCTCTTGGCACCGACCCCAACAATCTGGGCGGTGTATTTGGCCTTGACCTGAAATCAGGATACGCGTTACGGACCAAAACCGAAGCCGCCTTTGTCAGCGCACAGCTTGACACAGCGCTGACAACCATAAAACGTGCCTTCCGTTCCCTGACCTTTGACCCGGTGAAAGCCGACCTGTTGAAACAGGCCAATCTCAGCAAAGGCACTGTCCCGCCATATTTGACAAAACAGCTGGCAAACTATCAGGATGGCCTCCAGCGTTTGTCCTTTCTGGGCAATGGCGGCGGCTTCAGCATTTAAGGTCAGGACCAATATGACGCACTTTATTTTAAGGATATGTCTCGGGGTAATATTAATCATGCCTGCCTTCACCCCATATACGCCGGCCTATGCCTCTGAAGAAAAGAAAGAGGACGGCGAAGAAGCCAGCCGCGAGGACTATATTAAAGTCCCGCCCGTTATCGTCACCATGTACCACAAGGGCCGTCCAAAGGGTAATATGACCATCACCCTGACGCTCAAGGTAACAGACAGTGAAAAACATGCCACTGCCGTGAAATATCTGCCGCGCCTGAGCAATGCCTATATCATGGAAAGCAGCCGCCTGTCCCATGACTATTTTGATGTGAAGCGTCCGGTTAATATCAGAATGCTGGCCGATGCTCTGCAAGGGGTAACCAATGCGGTTCTCAAGCATAAGGAAGCGCGCGTCCTGATCTCGGACGTCATTGTCAACAATAGATAATCCAATATTTTAACACAGATAAAAACACCTGTGTTTTTTTAAAACGAACGTCTGTATCCCGGTTGCTATTTTAAACTTTTACTATATAGTCAAATGCGGTAGGATGACATACCGTAGTACTCGGCTGTATGCGCCTGATATAAAAAAACAAAGACGAAGGTTTTAGCAGAATTCCGCGCCGAATCGTCTATACTTATATCTTGCTCAAGCTGACCTAAAACAACTCTAGGGAGAAATATGACCATGCGCAAATATCTTAAAACCACCTCAGCTCTTATTTCCACTTCTTTGATGGCGGGTCTGATGACCGCATCGGGCGCGACCGCCGCCGATGAAACCATCACCTTGGAAGAAATCGTTGTTACCTCTCAGTATCGGGAACAAAGCCTGAAAGACGTGCCGATTTCCGTGGCGGTTGTCAGCGGCGATTTTATGAAAAAGCAATCCATCACTAAAATGGCCGACCTGCAATTTTCCGTCCCTAACTTTACCATGGCGGAAAGCGGCATCGGCACCAATGTCTTCATCCGTGGTATCGGCTCCGGGAACAATCAGGGTTTTGAACAGTCTGTTGGCATCTATGTGGATGGCATCCATCATGGCCGGGCGCAACAGTCACGCGCCCCTTTCCTTGATCTGGAACGGGTTGAAGTCCTGCGCGGACCACAGTCCATCCTGTTTGGCAAGAACTCTGTGGCCGGCGCGCTTAACATCACCACCGCCAAACCAACGGAAGAATTTGAAGGCTATGTCAATTTATCCTTTGAGCCGACCGATAATGAAAAAGAAGCCACCATCGTCTTGTCTGGCCCGATTTCCGACAAAGTTCGCGTCCGTGTTGCGGGCCGCTATCATGACCTGAACGGTTATATCAAAAACCTGACCCTGAACCGGGACGAGCCGGCACAGGAAGATTGGACCCTGCGCGGCATCGTTGAAATGGACGTCACTGAAAATCTGACCGCCACCCTGAAGGTAGAGCGCAGTCAGTTTGACGTGAAGGGCCGTAATATTGAAATTGACGGCGAAATTCCGGCGGCGGCTGGTCCGTTTGCCGGACTGAAATATTCCCAAATTCTGGTTGGTGCCTTTGGACAGGACCCGTCTGTGTTGAATAATACTTTGGACGGCAAACGGTCTTCCAACGGTGATTTCAGCAACAACAAGCAGACCGAAATCGTCCTGACACTGGATTGGGAACTGGGTGATCATACCCTGAAATCCACATCAGGCTATTCCGATTTCAAATTTAATGATAATTGTGATTGTGATTTCACCGGAGCCAATATCTTCACATTGCCCCTGTCAGAGCAATATGAACAATTCTCTCAGGAAATCCGTCTTGCCTCCCCCGGCGGTGAAACCATTGATTATATTGTTGGTGCTTATTTCCAGACCAGCAATCATGGCTATCAGGATGCCATTGAGATAAACAACAGTTCCGTTCTGGTGCCTCTGCTTAACGGCAATCCCGGATTTGCTGCCTTCGCGCCGCTTTTCGGGGCTATGGGCGTAAACGGGGCTGGCGATCTTTTCGCCGGCACCAAAGGCCCGCGGGATGCAAAGGTTGATGCCAGTGTCTATTCCGGTTTTGCTCAGGTATCCTGGAATATATCCGACCGCCTGACATTGCAATTGGGCGGACGACTGACCTATGAGAAAAAAGACGGGTCACGGAATTTAACCATTACCAATACTGACGGGTCCGCGCTTAGCGGTGCCAGACTACTGGCCCCTGATTTCTATGGTTTTGCCTTTGATATTGGAACCGACAATGCGGCGGGCAGCGACCTTGCCAATGTCCTGACCGGTATCCTGACCGATCGCCTTGGCCCCGTAGCCGGACCACC
>UOED01000041.1_pt1 | contig 22803 bp, 17 predicted proteins | sample 1990161 | NCBI WGS metagenome assembly UOED01 (sample SAMEA4728526, study PRJEB27164) | hydrothermal vent metagenome | biome: marine basaltic hydrothermal vent biome; feature: marine hydrothermal vent; material: mineral | place: Pacific Ocean | collected 2011-06-14/2011-07-23 | depth 1741 m | reverse complement strand
TCTATAGGATCATTCAGTTCTTTCTTTGGTGACGACCTGTATGTTAACTATTTCCAACTGGAAACGGATGGTATTCCCGTTATGGCGGATGATGACGAAGTCTTTGAGTTTTTTCAGAATTTTGCTACCCTGTCTTCCCAATTCGTTGCCTTAAATGCTAATGGTGGCGTCATAAGCCAAAGCCTGAATGTAACCAATGTGCCTGAGCCCGCACCCCTTGCGTTGCTGGGGCTTGGCCTGATGGGGCTTGGCTTTATGAATAAACGTCGTAAGTCATAAAATAATCATATAATATTTGAGTATTACGGGCGGTCTTCGGGCCGCCCGGTGTACTTGGGCCATAATCTCCGCTATCATGCCGCGATAGATAAAACAAAAATCATCCGGCAGTTTCATGAATATACCCCCGCAGATCATCACCCGCTTCGCTCCCAGTCCGACGGGTCACCTGCATCTGGGCCATGCTTATTCCGCCCGCCGCGCCCATGATTTTGCGCGGGCCCATGGCGGAAAATTCCTGCTCAGGATTGAGGACATTGATCAGGGGCGGTGCAAGCCGGGTTATGAAGATGCCATATATGAAGATCTGGCATGGCTTGGCCTGAAATGGGAAACACCCGTGCGCCGCCAGTCGGACCATATGGATGATTATACCGCCGCGCTGGATATACTGGCCGAAAAAGACCTGCTGTTTCCCTGTTTCTGTAGCCGGAAGGATATTCGCCGGGAAATAGAGGACAGTGGCCGCGCCCCCCATAGCCATGAAGGCCCCGTCTACCCCGGCACCTGCCGCAAGCTCGGCAATGCAGAACGGCAGAAAAAGATTAAAAGCGGCCTGCCCTATGCCCTGCGCCTTGATATGATGAAATCTCTGGATTTGGTGGGGGAGACAGCCCTGTCCTGGACGGACCTTGAGGCCGGGGAGCAGACCGCTACCCCGGAAATTCTGCGCCGGACCATGGGCGATGTTGTGCTGGCCCGCAAAGATATTCATACCAGCTATCACCTGTCGGTGGTGGTTGATGATCACTTGCAGAATATCAGCCATGTGATTCGGGGCAAGGACCTGTTTCAGGCCACCCACATCCACCGTCTGTTGCAATTCCTGCTGGGTTATAAAACCCCCCTGTACCTGCATCATGACCTGCTGACCGACGACAAAGGCTGGCGCTATGCCAAGCGGGACAACAGCAAGACCCTCAGAATGATGCGGGAGAATGGCGAGAGCATAAATTTCTAGTTTTTGCTTTTCCGCTTTTTCACCGCCGCTTTGGTCAGGTCGGAGACGGCCACCCAAGCCTCATTAGGGACCAGAACGCTCATGGCATAATGGGCGATTTTCCAGTCATTCCCCTCTTTCAGCAAAACCCCGGTGCCGCGAAACAGGCCCCATTTTTCCGATTTCGTAATCTCATCTATCCAGGCAACTTTGTGACCCGGCGCAAAGGCAATATGCCGTTCCTGTGGCTGATACGTCCAACCCGTACCCCCCTTGAACCTTTCATGGACATAGTCGGTGAAATCTGGCTTGAGCGGCCAGCGTTCCCAATCATCGGTGCCCATAAAAACGCCCTCTGTGGTGAAATAGTCAAGATAGCGTTTTTCATCAGCCTGTGCCGCCGCATCATGGAAGCCATCCATCACCGCCGTTATGGCTGTTCTGTCATCGGACGCACTGGCCGGGGCTATGCCGTATGCCAATATCAAAGAGATTAAACAGAGAATTTTTTTCATTTAAAGTCTTCCTGACCTGCCTTTTTTTCCATAACCCGAAACAGCAATCCGGGGAAAAACCGTTTTATGATCAAGGCGGCCCGTTCGGGCAATTGGGACACCACGATTTCCTTTTTGCCCCTGGCCAGTCCCCGCGTCATAATTTTTGCCGCTTTGGTCACATCCATGCCCGCTTTAATATCATCATCCATGGCGGCATAGCGGCTACCATCTCCCTTCAGGGCATTCTCGGAAACGGCGGTTCTGATAAAGCCCGGCGTGATGCAGGTGACCTTGATATTATGTTGATGAACCTCGGTGCGCAGGGCATCGAAAAAGCCCATCATGGCGTGTTTGGCGGCGCAGTAAGCCGTTCGCGAGGCCACACCGACCTTGCCCGCCACGCTGGCGGTCACGGCAATATGGCCGCTTTTACGGGCAATCATAGCAGGCAGAACCAGCTTGGTCAGGGCAATCTGACCGAACACATCTACCTCAAATAATTTCCGGTAAGTGCTCATATCCGTATCAATACAATAGGACCGCTGGCTAATCCCCGCATTATTGATCAGCAGGTCAATATGGCTGAAATGATCCAGAACCTGTTGCACCGCGCCGGGCAGGGCGCTCTCATCAGCCATGTCCAAAGGCAGAACCAAAGTATCACTGGCCCCCGCCGCCTGTGCGGCCCCGGCCACCCGTTTCAGTTCGGTCTGCCGCCGCGCCGACAGCACCAGACGCGCCCCGGCTTTTGCCATCTGTAATGCCAAGGCCTCGCCAATCCCCGATGACGCCCCCGTTATCCAGACCACCTTGTTGTGAAACATCATATTCTCCCGTTAGTCACTAACCTCACTATAGGGGAAATGACTGGAAGCTCAATATTAAAAAGGATAGCTGTTATGGTGGCGGCCAACGATGCCCAAAACATTGATTATATAATATTTCCAAAAAGGTATTAAGTGTAAAATTTCCCCTGTTTTCAACCGAAAGTGTCAGGATTTTTTACAGTTTTATTTCCGTAAATATATCCGAATACTTAATGTTATAATTATAACAATAGCTTATACTTATGGCATGAAATTTGCTTGGTATTATTTGTACTCTGTTATAATCACGTCATTTATTAAGGAAGAATATCATGACAAAGTTTTTAAAATATGCCTGTGGAACTCTGATCGGGATAAGTTGTATGCTGACTATTCAGAACGTAAATGCAACGACTTTAGCATTCAATAATGGTGATTCTCTAACAAACTGGACAACAGACCGGTTTGCACCAAATGGATTCAATATTGTTAATAACGAACTTAACCTGGTATTGGATTCCGGCGATTATCAGACTTCCGGCTTTAATAATACACAGGGTAAAAGCCTGAACACATCCGGTTCCAATTATTTATCCGTAGATATGTATATTGACAGCGGATGGGCAAGCCTTAATCAACGTATTGGCGGAATGTGGGGAGAAGATGTAACCAACCTGGGAGCCCGGACTGACTATTGGCCGATTATAGAGTATCACGGCGCATTAGGATGGGGTATATGGACAACGGCTAACGCATGGATTTATAACAATGCCTGGAATGTTAATCTTGACGAATTCAACACAATAGCTTTCAGTCTTATTAATGAGGAAGTTAAATTCTATATTAATAGTGTCCTTGTCTACTCGGCTGCCGGCTATACAGGTGCAACAAACTTCGGTAGCGTTATTCTTCAGGGTATAAATAAGAATGCTATGGCAAACGATACCGGAGGTGTTAATCGGACCATCCGATTTGATAATCTTGCTTTTAACAGCGTACCAGAACCCGCACCACTTGCCCTGCTGGGTCTTGGTTTGATAGGACTTGGCATCGCTAGAAGACGTGCTCGAAAATAATTTATCTACTATTGAGACATAAAAAGAGCGGCCAAAGAGGTCGCTCTTTTTATGAGATGTCTAAAAAGGATAGCTGTTATGGCGGCGGCCTACCATGTCGGCCACATCGGCCATGATGTCGGTCATCTGGTAATTTTTCGGCGTATAAATACGGGCAACGCCCATATCCAGCAGGATTTGCTCATCTTCTTTCGGGATAATGCCGCCGACCACCACCGGCACCGCGCTGAGCCCTGCCTGATCCATCAAATCCATGACCTGCCGTACCAGCGGTATGTGGGAGCCGGACAATATGGACAGGCCAACAGCATGAACCTTATGCTCCAGTGCCGAGGATACGATCTCAGCCGGGGTCAGCCGTATACCGTCATAAAAGACCGCCATGCCTGCCTGTGCGGCCCGGACCGCGATCTGCTCCGCGCCGTTGGAATGACCGTCAAGGCCCGGCTTGCCCACCAGAAACCGTAGCTGCCCGCCAAGGGTCTGAGATATTTCGTCAATTTTGGCACGAATGTCAGCATATTTCTCGTCATCCTCCAGCACGCCGCCAACCCCGGTCGGGGCGCGATATTCGCCGAATACTTCCCGTAAGGCCTGTCCCCATTCCCCGGTGGTGACCCCGGCTTTTGCCGCCGCAATACTAGGCTCCATGATGTTGCGGTCTGATTCCGCTGCCGCTTTCAGGTCGGCAATGGCTTTGGCCACCGCCCCGTCATCCCGGTTTTTCCGCCAGTCATTAAGCCGGGCAATTTGCTGCGCCTCGGCCTTTGGGTCCACGGTCATTATGCCGCCGTCGCCGTCCGACATAAGCGGTGAGGGCGCGGTTTCCACAAAGGCATTAACCCCGACCACGGTCTGTTCGCCGCTTTCAATGCCCTGAAGCCGCGCGCTGTTGGCCGCCACCAGCAGGTTTTTCATATAGGAGCTTTCCACCGCCGCAATGGCCCCGCCCATATCCTCGATGCGCTTGATCTCGGCGCGGGTCTCAGCCTTCAGGCTCTCCACCTTTTCCGCCATAACCGTGGAGCCCTCAAAAATATCACCGTATTCCAGAAGGTCCGTTTCCATGGCCATGATCTGTTGCAGACGCAGGGACCATTGCTGATCCCAGGGCCGGGGCAGGCCCAACGCCTCATTCCATGCGGGCAATTGCACCGCGCGGGCGCGGGCGTTTTTGCTCAAAACCACCGCCAGCATTTCTATCATGATCCGGTAGACATTATTTTCCGGCTGCTGTTCGGTCAGGCCCAGCGAATTGACCTGTACCCCATAGCGAAAACGGCGGTATTTGGGGTCCGTCACCCCGTAACGCTCGCGGGTAATTTCATCCCATAATTCCACAAAGGCCCGCATCTTGGCAATTTCCGTAACAAAGCGCAGGCCCGCATTGACGAAAAAACTGATTCGGCCCACTACTTTTGGAAAATCTTCCTCCGCCACCTGTCCGCCCGCCCGGATGGCATCCAGCACGGCGATGGAGGTCGCCAGCGCAAAGGCCAGCTCCTGCGTTGGGGTCGCGCCCGCTTCCTGAAGATGATAGCTACAGACATTGGTCGGATTCCAGCGGGGAATTTCCTTGTAGGTAAAGCTGATCACATCGGTAATCAGCCGCATACTTGGCTCCGGCGGGAAAATATAGGTGCCCCGGCTGAGATATTCCTTGATAATATCATTCTGTACCGTACCGGACAGGTCGGCGCGCGCGGCCCCCTGTTCCTCTGCCGCCGCCACATAAAGCGCCAATAACCACGGGGAAGGCGCGTTGATGGTCATTGAGGTATTCATCTGCGCCAGCGGAATATCTTTGAACAGGGTCCGCATATCGCCCAGGTGACAAATGGGCACTCCTACCTTGCCTACCTCGCCGCGCGCCAGGATGTGGTCGCTGTCATAGCCGGTCTGGGTCGGCAGGTCAAAAGCCACCGACAGACCCGTTTGGCCTTTCTTAAGATTCGTCCGGTATAATTCATTGGACGCCGCCGCAGAAGAATGCCCGGAATAGGTTCGGAAAAGCCACGGCCTGTCTTTTTCAGGTTTTTTTAAGTCCGACATAAAGTTCGCTCCAATGAAAGTGACCAAATGGGTCCGAAAATAAAATATAATTACCCTCTGGACCTTTTTTAAGAAATAATATAATTATTATTGCGGTGCAACATAAATTTCACATTTGCTCTTGCTATGACCCTAATTTAACCGGATTGAGGATAAAATGACAGAACAGACTGAAAATGAGCCAACGGACCTGAATGCTCTGGAAGGTAAATTCGAGATCAAGGACCTGTATGAGGTCGGTGAAATCCCGCCCGTTGGTCATGTCCCCGCCAAAATGCATGCCTGGGTTATCCGCCGCGACCGTCAAGGCCCGCCGGAACAGTCCATGTTGCAGGAAATTGTTGAGGTGCCGGAAATAGATTCTGACGAGGTACTCATATTGGTTATGGCCGCCGGGGTTAATTATAACGGCGTCTGGGCCGGACTTGGCATTCCCCTGTCGGTTTTTGATGTTCACAAAGCCGCTTATCATGTTGCCGGGTCCGATGCCTCAGGAATCGTCTATAAGGTTGGCCGGCGGGTCAAGCGTTTTAAGGTGGGGGACGAGGTAATTGTCCATTGTAATCAGGATGACGGCGATGATGAGGAATGCAACGGCGGCGATCCCATGAACAGCCCATCCCAGAAAATCTGGGGTTATGAAACGCCGGACGGCTCATTCTCCCAATTCGCCCGGGTTCAGGCGCGCCAGCTCATGCCCCGGCCAAAGCATCTCACCTGGGAAGAAAGCGCTTGCTATACCCTGACCTTGGCCACCGCCTACCGGATGCTGTTCGGCCATCGGCCCCATATCCTGCGGCCCGGCCATAATGTTCTGGTCTGGGGCGCATCCGGCGGCCTTGGGTCCATGGCGGTACAGCTGATTGCGGCGGCAGGTGCCCATGCCATCGGGGTCATTTCCGATGAAAGCAAACGGGAATTTGTCATGTCTCTGGGGGCCAGAGGGGTCATCAACCGCAAGGATTTTGATTGCTGGGGCCAACTGCCGCCCGTGGGCGATGCGGAAGTTTACGGGGCCTATAGCAAGAAAGTCCGTAAATTCGGCAAGGCCATCTGGGATATTACCGGCAAGGGCAATGACGTGGATTTTGTCTTTGAACATCCCGGCGAATCCACCTTTCCCGTTTCCTGCTTTGTGGTCAAACGCGGCGGTATGGTGGTATTCTGCGCCGGCACCACTGGCTATAACCTGACCTTTGACGCCCGTTTTGTCTGGATGCGCCAGAAACGGATTCAGGGCAGTCATTTCGCCAACCTGAAACAGGCCTCACAGGCCAATCAGCTGGTGATTGAGCGGCGCATTGACCCCTGTATGTCAGAAGTTTTTGCCTGGGAAGACATCCCGCGCTCCCATACTAAAATGTGGAAGAACCAGCATAAGCCGGGCAATATGGCCGTATTGGTCAGTGCCAAAATCCCCGGTCTGCGCACCTTTGAAGATTGTGTAGAAGCAGGAAATAACGGATGAGTGACAGTTTATTTAAACAATGCGCCGCCGCCGTGGATGCCGCGCAGAAATATGCCGAAACGGCTAAAGACAGTTTGAAACAACATCTTGTCAAGGGCGGACGGCTGGACCGAACGCTCATGGAGCAGAATCAATATGCCTGTCACGGGTTTTCCTGGCTTTCCACCTATGTGGAGGCCCTGCGCCAAACTCTGAACTGGGCCACGGCCCTTCACCAACAGGACCTATACACCGAGCTGGAAGAATTGATCGTCCGCATTGGCTTTGGCGAATATCTGTCGCAACTGCGCGGCGGGATTTCCATGTCACAGGGCGAGATCATCCGGGCGCAGGATATGTGGCTCACGGATGATGACCTCGAAATCCTGAATATTGCAGAGATCAATGAGTTGATCGCACAAGGCAACACGCCTGCAAGGCGGGAACGGCTGGCGCGGCTGATAGAGCATAGCGTGGACAGTGGGGCCTTTGGCAACCTTGGCCTTGATGAAACCTACAGCATGATTCGGGACCAGTTCCGCCGTTTTGCCAACGAAGAAGTCATCCCCCATGCCCACGAATGGCACCTGAAAGATGATTATATCCCCATGGAAATCATCGACAAGATGAGCGAAATGGGCGTGTTTGGCCTGACCATTCCGGAAGAATATGACGGGTCAGCGCTGGGCAAGATCAGTATGTGCATTGTGTCCGAAGAATTATCGCGGGGCTATATCGGTGTCGGTTCCCTCGGCACCCGGTCAGAAATCGCCGCCGAATTGATCATGGGCGGCGGCACCGAGGCCCAAAAGAAAAAATGGCTGCCCAAGATTGCCATGGGCGAGATTTTACCCACCGCTGTCTTCACGGAACCCAATGTGGGCTCCGACCTGGGCTCATTGAAAACCCGCGCTGTGAAGGACGGTGATATTTACCGGATCACTGGCAACAAAACATGGATTACCCACGCGGCCCGGGCCGATGTGATGACCCTGTTGGCCCGTACCGACCCGGACCAGCCGGGCTATAAGGGACTGAGTATGTTTCTGGCCGAAAAACAGCGCGGCGATGATGATAATCCTTTCCCCACCGACGGTATGACCGGCGGTGAGATTGAGGTTCTGGGCTATCGGGGCATGAAGGAATTTGAACTGGGTTTTGATGGTTTTGAGGTCAAGGCCGAAAACCTGTTGGGCGGGGAAGAAGGTAATGGTTTCAAGCAATTGATGACCACCTTTGAAAGCGCCCGTATTCAGACCGCCGCCCGGGCGCTGGGCGTGGCCCAATGTGCGCTGGAACTTGGCCTGCGTTATGCCACGGAACGGGTGCAGTTTGGCAAGCCGATCTTTGATTTTCCCCGTGTCCATGGCAAAATTGCCCTCGCCGCTGTGGAAATTATGATGACCCGTCAACTCACCTATTTCGCCGCCCGGCAAAAGGATGAGGACAAGCGGTGCGATCTGGAAGCGGGCATGGCCAAGCTACTGGGCGCCCGCGTGGCCTGGAGCACCGCCGACAATGCCTTGCAGATTCACGGTGGTAATGGCTATGCGCTGGAATATCAAATCAGCCGGGTTTTATGTGATGCCAGAATCCTGAATATTTTTGAAGGTGCCGCAGAAATTCAGGCAGATGTGATTGCCAGACGATTATTATCGTAATTTGTTACAAAAAAACAAAATAATATTTGGCAAGGGGCCTTTTTTAGGGTACATACTGTTGGTGAAAGAATTATCCCCGTTAGAACTTATGTTCTGACAATTTAACTGACCGCCGGAGCCTTGCGCGCCGTGCGGTCATTTTTTTGATGGGGGATAACTCCCCCGCACCGTGGGTGCTCCCCCTCCTACGCTAAAGCTCCGGACGGCCCTTGGTCTTGCCTCACCCTTGATCGGGTTCGGATTGGAATTTTTTCTGGAAAAGAAAAACCGTCAGAGTCATTTTAATAAGGAAATGCACCAATCCGAACCCGATCAAGGGTGAGGCAAGCGCAAAGCGCGCCCGAGCTAATGCGAGGAGGGGGAGTGCACGCGCACGGGGGAGTTATCCCCCATCAACAAAAACCTCCAAACCATCGGCTCCGGCGGTTACTTTTACCCGGTCGCCGTCATGGATGTTGCCTTCCAATATCATATTGGCCAGCTTGTCTTGCAAAGCGCGCTGGATGATACGTTTCAAGGGGCGCGCGCCGTAAACCGGGTCATAACCCGCATGGGCGAGCCAATCCTTGGCGCTGGTGTCCAGCTCAATGGTTAGATTCCGGTCCGCCAGAAGCTTTTCCAGATGGCGTAGCTGAATATCCACAATGCCGTGCATATCACTGCGCGCCAGACGGTGAAACAGGGTCACTTCGTCAAGACGGTTCAGGAATTCAGGCCGGAAAGCCGCCCGTACATGCTCCATGACCAAACCGCGAACGGCTTCCACATCCTCATCGTCTTCCAGCCCGGCCAGCACCTCACTGCCCAGATTACTGGTCAGGATGATCAGCACATTGGTGAAGTCCACCGTTCGGCCCTGCCCATCGGTCAGGCGGCCATCGTCCAACACCTGTAACAGGATATTGAACACATCGGGATGGGCCTTTTCCACCTCGTCAAACAAGACGATCTGATAGGGGCGGCGGCGAACGGCCTCGGTCAGGACGCCGCCTTCTTCGTAACCCACATAGCCGGGCGGGGCTCCGATCAGGCGGGATACCGCATGCTTTTCCATAAATTCGGACATATCAATGCGCACCATGGCATGTTCATCATCGAACAGAAATTCCGCCAGCGCCTTGGTTAGTTCGGTTTTGCCAACCCCCGTGGGGCCAAGAAACAGGAATGATCCGATGGGGCGGTTTTTATCCTGAAGCCCGGCGCGAGAACGGCGTACGGCGGAAGATACGGCCTTGACGGCCTCATCCTGCCCGATGACCCGCCGGCCAATATAGTCTTCCATCCGGACCAGCTTTTCCCGCTCACCCTCCAGCATCTTGTCCACCGGAATCCCGGTCCAGCGGCTGACCACCGCCGCGATATCTTCTTCGCGCACTTCTTCTTTCAGGAGCTGATTATCCGCCCCGCCTGAATCCGTATTCGCGGCGGTCTCAAGCTGTTCTTCCAGTTTGGGAATAATGCCGTAAGCCAGCTCCCCGGCCTTGGCCAGATCCCCGGCCCGCTGGGCCTGTTCCAACTCTATGCGCGCATGATCAAGCTGTTCCTTGATCTTCACATCGCCAGCGATACGGTCTTTTTCCAATTGCCATTGGGCGGTCAGGCTGGCGGATTTCTGTTCAAGCTCCACCAGTTCCTTGTCCAGCTTTTCCAGCCGTTCTTTCGACGCCTTGTCCTTTTCTTTTAGCAAAGCCTCGCGTTCGATTTTAAGCTGGATAATCCGCCGATCCAATTCATCCAGCGCCACAGGCTTGCTGTCCACTTCCATCTTGATGCGGGCCGCGGCCTCATCCATCAAGTCAATGGCTTTATCGGGCAAAAACCGGTCATTGATATAACGGTTTGACAGTACCGCCGCCGCCACTGTCGCACTATCCGTTATACGAATCCCGTGATGAAGTTCGTATTTTTCTTTCAGACCGCGCAGAATGGAAATAGTGTCTTCCACCGTGGGTTCCACCACCATCACTGGCTGGAAACGCCGTTCCAGTGCCGCGTCTTTTTCCACATATTTGCGATATTCATTCAGGGTCGTCGCCCCGATACAATGAAGCTCGCCCCGGGCCAAGGCCGGTTTCAGCAGGTTGGATGCATCCATGGACCCCTCTGACGCCCCCGCGCCAACAATGGTGTGCATTTCATCAATGAACAGAATGATCTCGCCGTCAGATGACGAAACCTCCTGCAAGACGGCCTTGAGTCGTTCTTCAAACTCACCGCGATATTTGGCCCCGGCAACCAGGGCGCCCATATCCAGCGCCATAACCTTTTTCTGGCTCAGGCTACCCGGCACATCACCGTCTATTATCCGTAAAGCCAGACCTTCCACAATGGCGGTCTTGCCCACGCCCGGCTCTCCGATCAGTACCGGATTATTTTTCCGGCGGCGGGATAAGACCTGTATGGTGCGGCGAATTTCCTCGTCCCGGCCAATGACCGGATCAAGCTTGCCGTCTTGGGCCGCCTGTGTCAAGTCCAGCGCATATTTGCCCAGCGCATCATAATTATCTTCTGCCGAGGCACTGGACGCGGTCCGGCCTTTGCGAATTTCATTGATGGCGGCATTGAGATTCTGTGCGGTAAGCCCCGCAGATTTCAGAATTTCCGCAGATTTGGTATCCTTGGCCAGAACCAATGCCAGTAACATACGCTCAACGGTCACATAGTCATCGCCCGCTTTTTTGGCGATTTCCTCGGCATTTTCAAACAGGCGCGCGGTTTCCGGGGCCAGATATAACTGTCCCGCGCCGCTGCCTTCAATCTTTGGATAACCCAGAACTTCCTGTTCCACGGCCCGGATGGCCGCCTTGGCATCAGCCCCGGCGGCGGTCATTAAATTGGCCGCGAGCCCCTCATCATCTTCCAAAATTACTTTCAGAATATGTTCAGGCGTAAAACGTTGATGACCTTCCCGGATGGCATAGCCCTGAGCCGATTGAATAAAGCCCTTGGTGCGGTCTGTATATTTTTCAAAATCCATATCCCACTCTCCTTCACTGGATGTATAGGTCATATATAGTGTGGTATTAATACCACACAAGGGGCCCAAAATATTATGACAAAAAAAAACCGGACTTACCAGTCCGGTTTTTATTTTCACTTAGGTATCATCAGGTTTCTGCTTCGGTCTTAACCTTTGGCGGACGGCCGCGCCGTTTTTTTGGCGGGGGAGATGCCTCAACCTGTTCTTCAGTTTTTTCTTCCACCTTTTCTTCTTTGGCTTCCGGTGCGGGGGGCTCAGTTACCACTGCTTTTGATTCGGCTTTTGGCTCTGCTGGCTCTTGGACGGCCTGTTCAACAGAGACCGCATTGGCCTTTTGCTCGGCCTCAATCTCGGCTTTTTTGGCCCGTTCCTGTTCCCGCTTTACCTGTGCGGCGGCTTCGGCGGTGGCGAATTCCGCGTAAATGCGGTAATAATGGTCCGCATGCTGGCTGAGGGCTTCAAATTCAAGCCTGTCCGTGGCGCGCTTTTCCTGGGCGAGCATTTTATATTTCTCATACAGCTGTTTGGCGTTACCGCGCTGGCTACCCGCCGGACCCCGGCTGTCTATCTGACGGGTCGGTGAATTGGGCTGCTGCATCCGGTTTGGATTATGGCGGCTTTTATTGTTTCTTTTCTGATTATTATGCTGGTTAGACTTGTTATGCTGACCAGGGCGACCCTGCCTGTTATGCCGGGGATTTTGGTTTTGTTTCATGAAAACTACGCTAATAAGGGCTGTTCTATACATTTTTCGTCAGCCCATCCGGGCAAACATCCTGTATGACAGCGGTTACTTTTTCAAATATATAAATATCTGGGGTTTATTTGCCGGGGTATTATTTACAATAATCCTCCCGGACCCTGTCGCTCCCCAAGGAGCAAGCTCACTCTACCCTTATCCCCCCGAAATGCCAACATTATTTTTCAGATTCCGGTATTTTTTCAATAATTCAGAGCTGCGCAGCGGTCCCGCCTGGCCAAATCCTGTATAATACGGATATTTCGGGCCGGGGTTTTACCAAAAATTTCTATCACTGCCTCTCCCTGAGTATGCCCTATTTCCAGAAAAATCTTTGTGCCCTGATGAGAAAGACCCGGTAATATATGTGCCAGTCTTTTGTAATCTGCCAATCCGTCATCACCGGAGAACAAAGCACCGTGGGGTTCATAATCCCGCACATCCGGGGACAGGGACGGGGCCTCCGTATGGGCAATATAGGGCGGGTTACAGAGAATAATGTCAAAACGCAAGGATGGTGGCAGATTCTCCGCCCAGTCACTCTGAATAAAATCACAGCGCATCATCAGCCCATGATGTTCAGCATTTTTTCTGGCTAACCTCAGAGCCTTTTTGGAAATATCAACCCCCATCCCCGAACTGTTCGGTAACTCAGACATCAGGGACAGTAAAAGACAGCCACTGCCCGTGCCAAGGTCCAGAATATTTAAAGCCATATTTTTATCAGTGATAGTTGTCAGAGCGGCCTCAATCAGGGTTTCACTATCGGGGCGCGGGGTCAGGCAAGCCCGGTTGACTTTAAAATCAAGGCCCCAGAATTCTTTTTCACCTAAAATTTGCGCAACAGGCTCCCGCGCAGCCCGCCGGGCGACCAAGGCATCAAAGGCACCGATCAGTTGTGCGTCCACCGTTCGGTCCGGGTCCAGAATAAAATCCAGTCGGTCAAGGCTTAAAGCCGCCGAAATTAGCAGGTCCGCATCCAGAACCGCCGTGTCACAGCCCGCATTTTCAAGACGTCGAATGGCCTTCGATCGTAATTCCTTTAGGGTAACCACATTTATTTCATTTCAGTTTGCGTTTGAGAATGCTATGATAATTTCATAGCATAATGAGAAGGCCCCTGAAAATGCACAAATTTATTTTTACCACTTTTTCAACTATGATTATCGTAGCTCTTATGAGCACGTCTGCAGTCGCCGTAAGTGAAAAGGCATCTTTTCTTCAAAATATACAAGCGCGACTGACAGCGGCAAGCAGTGTTAAAGGCCGTCTGATCAAAGTCATTGTCACCAAAGAATCCAAAAGGGTCGTTGTCCTTACCCCGTCCACTATCAGCCTGTCATATGGTTTCCTGAAACAGATGAAGGATGTCAATCAGATCACCATGACGCTGGCCCATTTAACGGCCCATATTAGTCTTGATTATCTGGCGCGCCCCCCTCTGCCCGAAGACCATATACATATGGACAACAAAAAGTCTCTGAAAGATTTCATAACCCCGAAATACCCGGACGAAAGTTATGTACCGGAAGCCACCGGGCCATTTAAAGCCAAGGATCAGGACATCAACATAGAACGACCCAGCTATCAGAATAAAAATTATGATTATGCGGTCAATAAAGCCGGTATCGTAGAAGCGGAGCAAGAGCTGGATGTGGATAAAACCACCGACAAGATTATTCGCCGCGCCGGATTCTGTCCGTCGGATTATAGCCGGATGCTCCATTATTTCTATGAGAACCCCCAATTGCTTCTGGGCAATAAACACTTCGTGCTGGATGCTGACCAATGGCCGCGCATTGGTGCCGTGGACAGCCGGGCCGACCCTGCCGAAAAATGCACGGCAGAGCAGGACGCCCTGACCCGGAAATATGCCCCGGCCTTTGATCAATTGATGGTCCGTGTTCGTCAGGCCTTAAAGAAATAAAATTTAGCCGTTCATTTCCGCCAGTAACGCCGCCTGATCCTCGGTGATCAGGGCGGTGATTACTTCTTCCAACCCGTCCCCGGCCATGATCTGGTCCAGCTTGTAAAGGGTCAGGTTAATACGGTGGTCAGTTACCCGGCCCTGAGGGAAATTATAGGTGCGGATACGTCCGGATCGGTCGCCGCTGCCCACCTGTTCCTTGCGCTCCGCCGCGCGCACCGCATCTCTTATGGCCCGTTCCGCATCATAGACCCGCGCCATCAGGACTTTCATGGCCTTTTGCCGGTTTTTAAGCTGTGATTTTTCATCCTGCTGCTGAACGGTGATTCCGGTGGGCAGATGGGTCAGGCGCACCGCGCTGTCAGTGGTATTGACGCTCTGGCCGCCGGGGCCGCTGGCCCGGAAAATATCAATCCGGATGTCTTTATCATCCAGCTTGATATCCACTTCTTCCACCTCGGGCATCACCGCCACGGTCGCCGCAGAGGTATGGATACGGCCCCCGGTTTCCGTATCCGGCACCCGCTGGACCCGATGACCGCCGGATTCATATTTCAGCATGGCAAATACCCCTTTGCCCGCCACAGAGATAATCACTTCCTTGAAGCCGCCCACATCACTGCTTGATGCACTGACCACCTCAAACGTCCAGCCGTGTAATTGGGCAAAACGTTGATACATGCGGAACAGGTCGCCGGCAAATAACGCTGCCTCATCGCCGCCAGTGCCGGCGCGGATTTCAAGCAGGGCGTTCTTGTCATCATCCACATCCTTGGGCAGCAGCATGATTTCCACCGCCCGTTCCATATCGGGCAATTTCTTTTTCAGGTCCGGCAGTTCCATCTCCGCCAGTTCCCGCATTTCTCCGTCCTTGTCGGCGATCATTTCTGACAGCTCGGCCATCTCCCGAACCATGGCTATATAGTCCTTTGCCGCCTTCACAATAGGGGTCAGTTCGGCATATTCCTTGGACGTTGTGACAATATCCTCTGACGACATATCGCCGCCGGACATCATATGTTCCAGCTCCTCATGGCGGGTGATCAGCTGTTGCAGTCTTTCCTGTGGGATCATTGCTGAATGTCCTGTAAATGAGCCGTGACCTGATCCAGCGGCACCTCGCTCTGGCTGCCGTCATCAAATATTTTGACCGTCACCGCCCCGCGCGCCAGCTCATCTTCACCAATCAGAACGGCGGCCAGGGCATGGGCCTTGTTGGCCCGTTTCATGCGCTTGCCCATATTGCCCCGGTAAGACATATCAACCGCAAAGCCCGCCACCCGCAAGTCCTGCGCCAACTTCAAAGCCTCTGTCTGGCACGCCGCCCCCACGGGAACAATGGCGATAGGACGGGGCGTATCCGGCATCAATTCCGGCGCGACCAGCTCCGCCAGCCGTTCCATGCCCGCAGCCCATCCGATGCCCGCCGTTGCCGGGCCGCCCATCTTTTCAATCAGGCCGTCGTAACGCCCACCCGCCAGCACCGTTCCCTGTGCGCCCAGCCTGGTGGTGACAAATTCAAAGGCCGTATGGCTGTAATAATCAAGGCCGCGCACCAGCCGTTCGTTGATGACATAGTCTATGCCCAGCGCGTCCAGTCCGGCCAGTACCGCCGCAAAAAATTCTTTGGTTGTCTCATTGTAATAGTCGGAAATGCGCGGCGCGTCTTTCACCAGCTCCCGATCCGCGTCGTCTTTACTATCCAAAATGCGCATGGGGTTTTTGTCCAGCCGGGCCAGACTATCCTCGCTGAGGCTGTCCTTATGGGCGGAAAAATAGGTCACCAGCGCATCCCGGTAAGCGTTGCGGCTTTCACTGTCGCCCAGACTGTTGATTTCCAGCGTCACATCATCCATCAGGCCCAGTTCAGTGAGCAGCGTCGCGGCAATGGCCAAGACCTCTATATCCGCCTGAGGCTCCGGCACGCCGAGGATTTCAACATCCATCTGGTGAAACTGGCGCATACGGCCTTTCTGGGGCCGCTCGTAACGGAACATGGGGCCAAAGCCAAAAAACTTGCAGGGCAGGGATTGTTGCAGGCCATTGGAAATAAAGGCCCGGGCAATTCCGGCGGTATATTCCGGGCGCAGGGTCAGAAGCTCTCCGCCCCGGTCTTCAAAGGTGTACATTTCCTTGGACACCACATCGGATGTCTCGCCAAGGGTACGGTTAAAGACCTCGGTAAATTCAAAAATTGGCGTGCTGATTTCCTGATGGCCGAAACGAATGGCTATGTCCTGAAATTTTTGCTGAATGAACCGGAATATACGCGCTTTATTGCCCATAATATCATGGGTGCCGCGAACGGGCTGTAATTTCGCCACTTGTTGCTCCTTAACCTTTTTTCTGTTCCGCCTCAAGGGCGGCGGCTTTTTCTTCAACAAGACTTATAATATGATCCACGAGCTTGTCATCATCTATCTTGTGATCGGACATGCCGTTCAGATAAACCATATGGGTGCCATTGCCGCCGCCGGTCAGGCCGATGTCGGTTTCCCGGGCTTCCCCCGGTCCGTTGACCACACAGCCAATGATGCTCAGGCTCAGGGGCGTTGAAATATGCTCAAGCCGCTTTTCCAGAATTTCCACCGTTCTAATCACCGGATAGGCCTGCCGCGCGCAGGACGGGCAGGAGACAATGCGCACTCCCCGATGACGAAGGTCAAGGCTTTTCAACAGATCAAAGCCCACCTTGACTTCTTCCACCGGATCCGCCGACAGGGACACCCGGATCGTGTCACCAATCCCGGACCAGAGCAGCATTCCCATGCCGATAGATGACTTCACCGTCCCGGCGCGTAAGGCTCCGGCCTCGGTAATGCCCAGATGAAGCGGATAATCACAGGCGTCCGCTAACCCTTGATAGGCGGCCACCGCAAGGAACACATCGGAGGCCTTGACACTGATCTTAAATTCGAAAAAGTCATTATCTTCCAAAATCCGGGCATGTTCCAACGCGCTTTGCACCATGGCATCCGGGCAGGGTTCACCAAACTGTTCCAACAGGTGCTTTTCCAGCGACCCGGCATTAACGCCGATGCGCATGGAACAGCCATGATCCTTTGCCGCCGCCACAACTTCCCGCACCCGGTCCGCAGAGCCAATATTGCCCGGATTTATCCGCAGGCATGCGGCCCCGGCCTCGGCGGACTCTATGGCGCGGCGGTAATGAAAATGAATGTCGGCCACCACCGGCACGGTGACCTCGGCTATGATCTCTTTCAGCGCCTTTGTCGACTCTTTATCGGGGCAGGAAACGCGGGCAATATCCACGCCTGCTTCGGCCATCTGATTAATCTGATTAATAGTCGCCGCCACATCGGTGGTCAATGTATTGGTCATGCTTTGTACCGAGATCGGCGCATCGCCGCCCACGGGAACATCGCCGACCATAATCTGTCGTGATGAACGGCGCATAATATCGCGGTAGGGCCTGATACTCATATTCTGTCAATATCCATAGGGGTAAGCTGTAATTTCGGGCCTAAACATGCGAAATCCTTCCCCGAAGATCAAGAGGAATTATACGGCAAGCGTCATGTTTTTGATATTAATAAGACAGCCGGGCTATCTTCAGGGGTAAATCCTGTGGATTAAGGCTGATATTGTCGCGGATTTCGCCGAATTTTCCGAAGGGCTTAACCGCCTTGCCCCCTACATAGACAGACACCGCCCCCGCGTTGCTGGTCATCAGGGTCATATCTTTATGGTCGGTCATATAAAATTCTTCTCCGGCCAGTAAAACCCGGTCCACCAGGATTTCCTTATTTGCCCCCACAATGCGCACCCAGGCATCCTGTTGTACCGTCAGGCGAACCTGCTTGGCAGTAATAGAGGATTTGTTCTCCTGATCCGCTACCAATCCGGCATTGGCCTGTTGAACCAGAGAATATTTTTGATCACCGCTGTCCACAGGGGCAGGTGGATTTTCCGGCGCTTTTTGATTATTCTCTATGGCTGATACCAGAATATTGGACGTCACATCCGACACATCGGTCAGTGCGGATAGTGATATGTTATCACCCCCACGCAGGGAATACCATGTGCCGTATAAGACAAACATGCTTAAAATTATCAACGAAACAATCTTTGTCTGAGTTGAATTATTATGTTCATCAACCTTCAGAAAAACCAGATCAACCTTCTTATTACTGTCCTCAAATTCATTTTTATATTGCGCAATGACCTGAGCAACATTCAGCTCGAGATAGGCCGCATAATTTTTCAGAAAACCTGCCGCATAACAGGCCGATGGAAATTTGTTAAAATCATCCTGCTCCAGCGCCCTCAGTAAATGAGGCCGGATACAAAGTTCTTCAGAAATCTGTTCCAGATCTGTTATCTGACTTTTTTTCCGTGCCTGGGAAAGCTTTTGCCCAACAGTGATTATTGCCACAGCAACATCACTTGCCCGGACATCACCCGCAACTTCTCCAAAACCCCTTAATTCCACATCAACCATCTTGTTCTAACTTTGAATCAAAACTTGTTCAATATCGTGGCCCCCGTCACCATATGCCCGAAAGTGTAACCCTACTCTGAATTGTTTTCTATTTTGTTAAGCTTAAGAGTCAAAATAATTAAATTTTTCCTCAAAAAGATACAAAATTAACTTTTTATTAATTTTTATGCACATAGTGAAGCGTGGACTCATTTAAAGAGTCAACAAAAAACTGCAAATATACGTGATTTAAGGGAAAATAGCCCTTGAACTAGATTTTTATGCCGTGATCACGGGCAAATGCGGTCAGTAATTCCCTCAGGCTGTGATCAGAACGACTCAGCAACCCCGTTACATAATCCTCTATCTCCGCAAGATTTAAACTTCGAATCATCATTTTTACCGGTCCCACAGAGGCCGGGGCAATGGACAGACGCCGAAAACCAATGGCCAGCAACGCCAATGCCGTAATCGGCTTGCCCCCCATTTCCCCGCACAGGGTGATGGGAACGTCATACTCATTACATTTATCAACTATCGATTTTAACATGGATAATGCGGGCGGTGATACCGGATCGTATCGTCCCGCCAGTTTCGGGTTTTCCCGGTCACAAGCAAAGAAAAACTGCATCAGGTCATTGCTGCCCACAGAGATGAAATCTAGGAGCGGCAATAGATTGTCCAATTGCCAGATCAGGGCTGGAACTTCCAGCATACTGCCGACCCTGATTTTTTTAGGCAGGGGGCTATTGCGTTTTTTCTGGCGCGTAATTTCCTTATCCAGTATCTCCCGGGCCATTTTAAATTCAGACACATCGGAGATCATGGGGAACATGATATTCAATTCCCGGTTCTCTGCCGCTTTGAGCAGGGCGCGGACCTGATAGCGCAGCAAGGCGGGGCGATCAAAGGCGATCCGTATGGCGCGCCAGCCCAGCGCCGGATTGGCCTCATCATCCCGTTTCAGGAAAGACACCGGCTTGTCACCGCCAATATCCAGGGTCCGAAACACCAGCGGCTTGCCCTCGGCGGCATCCAGCATATCCCGGTAAAAGTCGGCCTGCGGGCCCACCCGGGGCAGGGATTCGCTGACCATGAACTGAAATTCCGTGCGGAACAGGCCAACGCCGCTGGCCCCGGACCGTTTCAGGCCATCCATATCGATGCTCAATCCCGCATTGACCAGCAATTCCACCTCGGTTCCGTCCAGTGTGACCGCCGGTTTGTCCCGAAGGGCCTCATATTCCGCCATCAGAACATTACGGGATTTAATATTTTCCCTGTAGCTCTGTAATATTTCCGGCGGCGGGGAGAAATAGACAACACCGTCAACGCCGTTGATGATCACTCGCTCGCCGTCCGCCACCGTCAGAATCATGTCCCCCAGCTGGCCAACCATGGGAATGCCCAGCGCCCGGGCAACGATGGACACATGGGCCGTTTGCGAGCCATTCTGCAAGACCACACCGCGCAACTTGTCCCGGTCATAATCCAGCAAGTCCGCCGGACCCATATTCTGGGCCACCAGAATGAATCTATCAGGCAGGTCTTCGGAAGCGGCGGTTTTCACCAGCCCCATCAGATGCCGGTTCAGGCGGTTGGCCAGATCATCCAGATCACTCAGGCGTTCCCGCATATAGGGATCGTCCATCTGCAGCATCCGGGCGCGGTTGTTAAGCTGAACCTTCTCCACGGCGGCTTCTGCGGTCAGGCCGGTATCAATGATGTTTTCAATCTTTGATCGCCAGCCTTTGTCTTTGGCAAACAACATGTAAACATCCAGAATTTCCCGATGTTCGCCCTGATGACGCATATCTTCCGCCGACATCATATCTTCTATCTGATTCTGCAGGGATTTCAGGGCGGCCTCAAGACGGGATTTTTCCAGCGGAATATTATCGGTCAGATGTTTGACCACCTCGATTTTCGGCTCATGAAAAACCGCTACGCCCTCGGCCATGCCCTCGGCGATGACCATGCCTTCAAAACGGGAGGTCGCCGCCCTCTCCAATGTTGCTTCCTGTTGTTCCTGTGGGTCAAGCAGATCGCCGCTGGCGACAAGCTCCGCCAGAACCATAGCCACGGTTTGCAGGGATTCTTTTTCTTCCTGCATATAATGACGCTGGGTCTTATTCTGAATCACCAGAACACCGACCACCTTGCCCGACCGCAGGATGGGAACCCCCATCAGGGAATGATAGATTTCCTCACCGGTTTCCGCCCGGTAGACAAATTTCGGGTGCTTCTGGGCATTGGACAGATTTAACGGCAGGGCGGTAGCCGCAATATGACCCACAAGCCCTTCCCCCACCCTCAGGCGGGTTTTATGGACCGCATCGGATTTCAGGCCTTCGGTGGCGAACAGCTCCAGAATTTCGCCGCCGCGCATAAAATATACCGAACAAACCTCGGCAATCATATTGCTGGCCACAAGGCGCACGACTTCGGTCAGGCGGTGTTCGGCACTGCCGGCTCCCGCCATAATACTATGCAGACGTCTTAAGAGCTGACGCGGCGCATTGTTAACCGGAGTCACGTAAATCCCCTCTTTGATAAAATCCCGATCTGAATATCTTATAGCACATCATGGGACAGATAAATAATCAACCGCCTGTTCCACCAGACCGTCAATGATATCCTGCGTCGATTGTTCCTGCTTGACCATGCCGACAATCTGTCCGGCCATGAGGGATCCCCCCTCCACATCGCCGTCAATCACTGCCTTGCGCAAGGCGCCCGCCCAATAATGTTCGATGGCAAGCTGAGCCTCTTTCATATCCATTTCGCCGCCCTGATAGCGGGCGATGACATCACGCTGGGCTTGCTGAAAAGCCTCTGATGCCTTGTTTTTCAAGGCCCGCACCGGAATGACCGGAAAACGGGGGTCGAGCTGAACCGATGTTATGGCATCCCGGCTGTTGCCGCGAATGAAGGCCTTTTTGAAATTTTCATGGGCAATGGATTCTGTGGCACAGACAAAAAGCGTGCCCAGCTGTACCCCGGCAGCCCCCATTTCAAGGTAGGACGCCATGACCTCTCCGCGCCCGATACCGCCCGCCACAAAGACCGGCACATCCGTAACATGAAGCAGGATTTCCTGCGCCAGAACCGATGTTGAGACCGGCCCGATATGGCCGCCCGCCTCGGAACCTTCAACCACGATGGCATCGGCCCCGGACCGGATCAGCTTTTTAGCCAGAATCAGGGCTGGCGCGAAACAAATAACCTTGGCTCCGCCGTCTTTCAGGCGTTTGATGTCCGCCGCCGCCGGAATACCGCCCGCCAGAACCACATGGGTAACCTTCTGATTGAGGCATACATCAATAAGGTCGCTGATCATGGGGTGCATGGTGATCAGATTAACCGCAAAGGGCTTATTCGTCATGGCCTTGGTGGCGGTAATCTCACTGTCCAGCAAATCCGGCGTCATACTCCCGCAGGCAATGACGCCAAAGCCGCCCGCATTGGATATGGCCGAGACCAGATGGCGTTCAGACAGCCAGCTCATGGCCCCGCCTAAAATGGCATATTCAACGCCCAGAAAATCCTTGCCCCGCTGCCATAATGCCGCGAGCCGTTCCTGACCTGACTTGTCCATGATTATCACTCCCTCTATGAAAAATACCTATTCCGGATGGGCATCAAGGCCAAAAACCGTATGCAATGCCCGAACGGCCAGCTCGTAATATTCCGCTCTGATTAAAACGCTGATTTTAATTTCAGAGGTGGAAATAACCTGAATATTAATGCCCTTGGCCGCCAATGTCTCAAACATGCGGGCCGCCACCCCGGCGTGGGAGCGCATACCAACCCCGATAACCGAAATTTTAACCACTTCCCGGTCCGACATCAGCTTGGCATATTTTACATGGCCGGATTCTTTCAGGATATTCGTCGCCTTGTCCACGTCATTTTCCGGCACGGTAAAGGTCAGGTCGGTTTTCTTGCCGTCCTCTGA
>UOED01000057.1_pt1 | contig 23379 bp, 21 predicted proteins | sample 1990161 | NCBI WGS metagenome assembly UOED01 (sample SAMEA4728526, study PRJEB27164) | hydrothermal vent metagenome | biome: marine basaltic hydrothermal vent biome; feature: marine hydrothermal vent; material: mineral | place: Pacific Ocean | collected 2011-06-14/2011-07-23 | depth 1741 m | reverse complement strand
GGGTTTTGCGTATCAAATCTCATGTTTGCTCCCTACTTTCCCTAAAATAGCTTGTTAGCCTGGTTTATCCATAAGTCATTTTAACTTATAATTGCGCAGACATCCTATTCATTGATCACAAAGCAAAGCAAATGCATACATACGTATTCATTAACAAACCCCCTAAGCATACGTATTCAAAGATTTGTCAAAGCCCGTATTTACAGGAAAAACATATCCCCCCATTTTAAATTCAGCATAAAATTCAATGCCTTAAATTACAGTTTTATTAAATATGATAAATATTGACCCGGGTCCCGCCATCCTTGCCGTCCTTTTGAATACGTATGTATCCATTTGCGCCCACCATGTTTCCGCGCGTAGCTTTGGCCATGGCGTTACTCAATTAATCCATATAACATGACGTCGTCAGGGTTGCTGCCAGCAGGATAGATTATATTTAAGTAATTGGGTTTAAAGTTCTATCCATGTTGCCAGCAGTATAAATAAAAGAAGAATATTAGGCATGAATAAAATATCCTGGTGGGACAACGCCGTAATTTATCAGATATATCCCCGTAGTCTGCTCGACAGCAACGGCGACGGTATTGGCGATATTCCCGGCATCATAGAGAAGCTGGATTATATCAGCGGCCTTGGCGTTGATGCCATCTGGATATCACCTTTTTTCAAATCTCCCATGAAGGATTTTGGCTATGACATTTCCGACTACCGGGTGTTGGACCCCATATTCGGGACGCTGGACGATTTTGATGACCTGATTAAACAGGCCCATAAAAGAAACCTGAAAGTGATCATAGATCAGGTATTGAGCCATACATCCGACCAGCATGCCTGGTTTCAGGAAAGCCGCCAAAGCCGGGATAACCCAAAGGCCGACTGGTATGTCTGGGCCGATGCGGGCGAAAACGGCGATGTACCCAATAACTGGCTGGCTATTTTCGGGGGGTCTGCCTGGCAATGGGATGACAGCCGTGAGCAGTATTTCCTGCATAATTTTCTGACCAATCAGCCGGACCTGAATTACCATTGTGATGACCTGCGCCGTCAGATACTGGAAGAAGTGGAATTCTGGCTGAAACGGGGCGTGGACGGCTTCCGGCTGGATGCCCTGAATTTCTGTTACCATGACAAAGAGCTGAGGGATAATCCGTTCAAACCACTGAAAGAACGCCGGGGACGCGGGTTCAGCCCCGACAATCCCTATGCCGCGCAATATCATATCCATGACAGTGACCAGCCGGAAATACTGGGTTTTCTGGAAGACCTGCGCCGTCTGATTGATCGCTATCCCGGGGTTATGACCATGGGCGAGATCAATACGGAAAACTCCCTGAAAACCATTGCCAACTATACCGCAGGCAACAAACGGCTGAATATGGCCTATAGTTTTGAACTTCTGGTCGATGATTTTTCCGGCCCGCATATCCGGGAAACCGTTGAAAAACAGATGGCACAGATGAATGGCGGTACGCCCTGCTGGGCCATAAGCAACCATGACGTTGTCCGGGTGCTCAGCCGATGGGGCGGGGATAATCCTGATCCTGAAATGGCCAAGATGCTGACCGCCCTGCTCTGCTCCCTGCCCGGCACTATTTGTAGCTATCAGGGCGAGGAACTGGGCCTGACACAGGTCAACATCGCCCAAGGTCAATTACAGGACCCGTTCGGCATTCAATTCTGGCCCGATTTCAAGGGCCGTGACGGGTGCCGCACCCCCATGCCCTGGACAGCGCGCAAGACAAATGCCGGCTTTACGGAAGGCACCCCGTGGCTGCCCATCCCCGAAGAACATCTGGCCCACGCCGTTGACAATCAGGAAGCCGATCCGAATTCGGTGCTCAACAGTTTCAAAGACTTTATGGTCTGGCGCAAGCAGCAAAAGATGCTGCTCCACGGCCATATAAAATTTATGGATACGGATAAGGATATACTGGCCTTCACCCGGTATGATGAGGCCCATGTTATCTACGCCTGTTTCAATCTGACGGCCCAATCAAAACAGATCACATTGCCAAATCATGTGACGGCCTGCCGCCCGTCCGACAATCCACTATTGTCAGGCAATCAAGTGACTCTTCCGCCATACGGGGTATTTTTCGGCCAGGGCACAGCCTGATTTAAGCATCGTTTATGTCCACTAATTCAACGTTGAACGGAAAAGTTTGGGATGCCTAAAAACCGTATTGCGCGCCAAGCTCTTTGTCTTTGGTAGCGACGATTTTGGCGAGGTCCACGATGACCTTGGCCTGTTTCCAGGTGGCGTCATCCTGCATCTTGCCGTCTATCATCACCGCCCCGGTCCCGTCCGGCATGGCGGCCAAAATCTTTTTGGCGAACAGAACTTCTTCCACATCGGGGCTAAAGACCTTTTTGGCAATATCAATCTGTTTGGGATGCAGGGACCATGCGCCCATACAGCCCATAAGGAAAGCATTGCGGAATTGAGCCTCACAGGCCGCATCATCGGAAAAATCGCCAAACGGGCCGTAAAAGGCTTTCAGGCCATATGCCATACAAGCATCCACCATTTTGGCAACGGTGAAATGCCACAGGTCCTGCTGGTAAAAGGCACGGGGGCTATTATCGCCCTTGTCATCTTCCAGAACGCCGTAAGAGGGATGGCCGCCCCCGACGCGTGTGGTCTTCATCCCGCGCGAGGCGGCAAGGTCGGCAGGGCCGAGGCTCATGCCATGCATACGCGGGCTGGCGGCGGCGATTTCTTCCACATTATTCACCCCCTGCGCGGTTTCCAATATGGCGTGAATCATAATTGGATGGGTGATCTTATGGCGGGACTCAAGCTGGGCCAGTAGCTGGTCCAGATAATGAATATCCCACGGGCCTTCCACCTTGGGCAGCATGATCACATCCAGTTTGTTGCCAATGCGGGAGACTATTTCCGTCACATCGTCCAGAAACCACGGGCTGTTCAGGCAGTTAACCCGCGTCCACAGACCGGTGCTGCCAAAATCATTCTGCTCAGCGACCGCGATAAAGCCGGCGCGGGCTGCTTCCTTGGCGTCCATGGGGATGGCGTCCTCAAGATTGCCCAAAATCACATCGACCTTGCCGATCATAGCGGGGATTTTGGCGCGCATTTTCTCGATTTGCGGCGGGAAGAAGTGAATCATCCGCTCCAAGGCCACAGGAATTTCCCGGAAGGGCGCAGGGGCCCCGATAGATAGGGGCTTAAAAAAATCCTTGGGGGTTTTTCTCATATTACTCACTCCTGCTGGCTTTTATGGGTCATTTTGACGATAATCTAACAAATTAATTGGTATTTTCCACCATAAAATTTTGCATTTGCGAGAAAAATTGAAATAATATTTATATTACAGGCAATTAAACATTATTGCACCACAGCAAAAGTCTGAGCGTATATATTTTTATTGCCCAAAAACCCGGTTCGGCATAGGCTGTCGGAAAACAGGCAGGATTGTACGTTAAAGTGACAGAGAAAACAGCGGATATAATTATAATTGGCGGCGGCATTGCCGGGGCGTCCGCCGGTTATGAGCTGTGCAAAGAGGCAAAAGTCATTATCCTTGAGAAAGAGGCTGTGCCCGCCTATCACACCACGGGGCGTTCCTCGGCTATTTTTCAGCTGGGTTATAACAGGGGCGATCCCCTGCTGAATATTCTGGTGCGGGCCAGCGCGGATTTTCTCTATCATCCGCCTGCGGGTTTTACCGATCATCCGTTGCTCACCCCCCGGCCCATGATTCATATTGCCACTGCGGATAATCAGGCGGTTCTGGATGATTTGCAGGCCCGGCTGGACGCCATTGATGTGCCCTGCGCCTTCATTGACGGCGGTGAGTTGTTACCCATATTATCACAGGACTATCAAGGCCGGACTTTGCAGGAATATGGCGCGGCGGATATTGATGTGAATGCCCTGCATCAGGGTTATTTACGGGCGATCCGGGCCGCTGGCGGTGAGGTCATTACCAGGGCCGAGGTACTAAGGCTTCAAAAACATGAAGATTGGCAGGTGAGCAGCAGCAAGGGAATAGTTACGGCCCCCATTGTGATCAATGCCGCCGGGGCATGGGTGGATCAGATTGCCGCACTGGCCGGTGTTGCGCCCATAAACATCCGGCCCCTGCGCCGAACGGTCATTCTGGCGCAGGGGCCGGATGGGGTAAATTGTGATGATTGGCCCGTGGTCATGGGGGCGGCAGAGGGCTATTATTTCAAGCCGGATTCCGGAAAAATCCTGATGACGCCGGGGGATGCGACCTGCGTCGCCCCGTGTGATGTCCTGCCAGAGGAAATGGATATTGCCTACGGCGCCCATTACCTGTCACAGGCGACCAGCCTGAATGTGGACCGCATCGACCGGAGCTGGGCGGGTCTGCGCAATCATGTGGCCGATGGTCATCCGGTGGCGGGTTTCGATCCGGAGGCACCCGGCTTTTTCTGGCTTGCGGGGCAGGGCGGGTTTGGCATTAAAACCGCCCCCGCCATGGGCCGCCTGACCGCCGCCCTGATCACAGGGCGCGGCCTGCCGCAGGATATGCGTGATCTGGGTCTTGCGCCGGATCAGATTTCCGTTGAGCGGTTACAAAACCACATCATAGAAAATAAAGCCCACGCCTAAGGGCACCGCAAAGCGCACCAGCAGGAACCAGATTTTAAAGATCACCGAATCGCCGAGGCCCATTTCCTCTAATGTGACCGACCGTTTAACGGACCAGCCCACAAAAACGGACACCAAAAGCCCGTTCAGCAACATAAAGACATTGGCCGACAGGAATTCGATAATATCCGAGATGGTTTTACCCTCAAACATGGGCAGGAAACTCAGGGGGTGCAGATCGCTCAGAACATTATTGGACAGGGCGACAAAAACCCCGACCACCCACAGCACCGCGCCGCAATAGATGGCGGCTCTTGCCCGCTTGAATTTGCCCTCTTCGGATAATTCCGCCACCATAGGCTCCAGCAGGGAAATGGTTGAGGTGATGGCGGCAAAGGCCAGCAGTAAAAAGAACATGACACCGAATAATTGCCCGATACCGCCCATATCATTGAAAACGATAGGCAGGGTAACAAAGACCAGTCCCGGCCCGGCGGCATGATCAACCCCAAAGGCAAAGACGATGGGGAAGATGGCAAAGCCGGCCAGCAAGGCAACCCCGGTATCGGCAAAGGCGACGCCGACGGCCATTTTGGGAATGGAAATATCCCGGGTCAGGTAAGAGCCGTACACCATGATCGCTCCGCTACCCAGCGACAGGGAGAAAAAGGCCTGTCCCGCCGCCATCAGCACCAGTTTGGGGGTGATCTTGGAAAAATCCGGCTCGAACATAAAGGCGAAGCTGCGGGCAAAATCCCCGGTGATAGAGGCATAAAGCACAAGGACAATCAGGATGACAAACAGGGCCGGCATCAGAATTTTCACCGTGGTTTCAAGGCCGTTTTTCAACCCCCGGGCCACAATGGCAACGGTAATGCCGATGGCTACGGTCATCCAGAGGATCAGCTTGACCGGGCTGGCCAACAGGTCCTGAAACATGGTGGCCGATGCACCTTTTTCCAGATTGTTAAAGGTGCCAATGCCCATGCCGAGGGCATAATCAAGGGTCCACCCGGCGACCACCGAATAGAAGGTCAAAATCCCCAAAGGCACCAGAAGATAGGACCAGCCCAGCGCGTTCCATAACCATTGAACCCTGGAGTCGCCAAAGCTTTTCACGGCCCCGAGCGGCGGTTTCTGCGCACTGCGTCCGATCATCAGTTCGGACATCAACAACGGGATGCCAAAGACCACCACAATGGCGATATAAATCAGGACAAAAGCCCCGCCGCCATTTTCAGCGACCACATATGGAAAACGCCAGATATTACCAAGACCCACCGCACTGCCCACCGCAGCCAGAAGAAAGGTAAAGCCCGATGACCAATGTTCATGTTTTGCTGGTTGCATGATTCTAAATCCCTATATTTTCTTTAATTTGAAAATACTATAGCCCTTTTTTCTGTGCGCACAATATGATTGTTTTTAACTTGCCTTTTGGGGCTTTTACCGTCATTTTCACCCTATGGATGACATGGATCAAAGATTGATTAACCTGCTGGTCAGCAATGGCCGGGAAAGCATGACAGCATTGGCGCGCAAGCTCGGGGTGTCGCGGTCCACGGTGCAGGACCGGCTCCGGCGGCTGGAAGACAGAAACATCATCGGCGGCTATACCATCCGCCTGAATGAAGCCCATGCCACCCGTCAGATCACAGCCCATGTGTTGATGCAGCTCAACCCCAAATTTGCCGATCAGATTCTACAGAACCTGAAGAAAATTCCCCTGATCAAGGCGGTTTATGCGGTAAGTGGTATTTACGATATGATCACGCTGGTCAAGGCCGAAACCACCGAGGAAATTGACAGTACGCTGGATAAAATAGGCCGGATGGACGGGGTTAAAAAAACCACCTCATCCATTGTCCTATCAACGAAGTTCGAAATTTAAGTTTTAAAATAATACTGTTTCCGACGGACAAGAAGGCTCTTCTGCGCCTGTATCAATCACCCCGGTAAATATTTCCAGCAAATAATTCTGATCCAGTCCCTCTTGAGGGGCATCCTTGGCCAATGCCGTCATAAGAGCGTGGTTCTTTTTTGCCGTTGGATTCAGGTCTTTCACCGGGCCGGACAGTTTGAGGATAATATCAAGGGCCGCCGATATGGCCTGCATATTCTGGCGTGCGCGATCCTGAAATTGCAGGGTATATATCATTTGATTAATAGATTCTTCCGGTTCTTTTGACCCGTTTGCCAACGCCATAAAGGCGTCGGACAGGCAGGAAATATTACCTTCTATAAAATCAGAGAGTTTTATGATCTCACGGGAAATATTGGACAGGGTAATCTGCCGGATATTGTCCACTTCTTCCCGGCCCAATGAAGAGGGTGTTATTTTGTCAGCCATGGCTTCCCGCTTTCCGTATCATTGGTTTTCCCACACAGGATGCGATAATTTCCCGGGCCATATGACATAGGGCGACCTGCCTTTCCACGGCGCCGATGAGCATGGCGGCTTTGGGCATGCCGTAGACAATCGCGCTGGCCTCGTCCTGCCCTAATGTGACGGCCCCGGCGGCGCGCATAGCCATAAGCCCTTTGGCCCCGTCCTTGCCCATTCCGGTCAGAATGACACCCACCGCAGTAGCGCCCACCGCAGTGACCACTGAATGGAAAAGCCGGTCAACAGAGGGCCGGTAATTTTCTTCCGCCGTATCCTCTGTAATCTGACAGACAAGACCGCGCGGCGTTTTGTTGATGGTCAGATGCTGGCCGCCCTGGCCCATATAAACGGTGCCTGTTTCAAGAATTTCACCATGTTCCGCTTCCTTGACCCGGACAGGGGCCACCTTATTGACCCGCAGGGCAAAACGGGCGGAAAACCCTTTGGAAATATGCTGTGCGATGACCACGGGCGGACAGTTGGCGGGCAGACGCAGAATAATCTCATACAGGGATTCAATACCGCCTGTCGAGGCCCCGATGGCGATTAACTTTTTCGTGCAACGGGGTATGGCCGGAAGAGATTTCAAGGTCTGGTTGGTGGAATGCGCCTTGCCGCCGGGCTGAATATTTGCGGTGCTGGCGATTTTAATTTTGGCGATGAGTTCCGTGCCGATAGTGTCAAAATTCTGATCCAGCGGTTTCGCTACATAATCAACAGCCCCCAGTTCCAAAGCGCGCAGGGTCACATCCGTGCCTTTCTGGGTCAGGGTTGACAGCATGATCACCGGCATGGGCCGCAGGGACATTATCTTTTCCAGAAAAGACAGGCCATCCATGCGCGGCATTTCCACATCAAGGGTCACCACATCCGGATTGAGCTGTTTGATCTTCTCCCGGGCTTCATAAGGGTCGGCGGCCTCACCGACGACATCAAGGGACGGATCACGGGCAAGAATGGATTTTATCATTGTCCTGATCAGGCGGGAATCATCAATAATCAAAATGCGTATTTTTCCTGTCATGTCCGGCCTTCCTGAAACAGGTCAATCTGACTGTTACGGTTTTCTTGCACGGCCTTTTGCCGATAGGTTTCTTCCCGGTGATGTATGTCAAGGTCACTGGCCCGGCGCAGAATTTTGACATAGGCAATGCCACTGGACGGGTAGAAAGCAAGACGGCGCGGAAAGTCACCGCCCAGATCACACGTGTCCAGCACAAGGCCCTCATCTACAATATACTGCCTTAAAAACTGTTGGTTATGGGAGCCTATATTGGCGGTGAGAGACAATACATTGCCGCCGCCAAAGGCCTTGAGGACAAGGCGTTTTTTCTGTCCGCCGCGTTTTAGGATTTCATTGAGCAGAACTTCCATGGCATGGTTGCCATAGCGCATATTGTAGGTATTTTTATCGGCATTATTTTTTTCTTCCGGCAGGAGAAAATGATTCATCCCGCCCACCCCGGTAACCGGATCATACATGCAAACCGCGATGCACGATCCAAGTGTCGTCATGATCACATGGTCCGACTGACTCAATACGCAAAAACCGCCTTCATTGATTTTATGCACGGTTCGGCCAAGTTTCTGATCATAATAACATGACCCTGCCGGAATATCATCAAAGACATCGCGGGAGCGGCGTTCCGTCCAGGGTATATCTTTACCTTTAGGGTGGCGGGTTTGGCACTTTGTCATGGTAATAGCCGATATGTTGTTTTGCCGATATTAGCAAATATGTCGGTAGCGTTGAGCAGGCTTTCCGAATGTCCGACAAAGAGAAAACCCCCGTCTTTCAGCCGGTCCGCAAAACGGCGCACCAGGTTATCCTGTGTTTCCTGATCGAAATATATCATGACATTGCGACAGAAGATTACGTCAAATTTTCCGGTCATGGGCCAGTCATGCAACAGGTTAAGCTGTTTGAAGGTGATCATATTTTTGAGTTCTGAACGTATCTCCATTTGGCCGCCCGTCATATGTCCGGCGTCTTTTGGGCAGGCCTCCTGGCAGATTTTTTCATCATACCGGCCTGCGCGGGCTGTATCAATAATTGCAGTGTCCAGGTCTGTGGCCAATATCCGGCTGTTTGTCCCGCGCGGCCCCAGAATATCCCGCATAACCATGGCAATGCTGTAGGGTTCCTGACCAGAGGAACAGCCGGCAGACCATATCCGCGCATGATGCCCGGGGTTACGGTCAATTTCCCGGCGTATAGGGGGGAGAATTTCTTCCCGCAAGAAATCGAAATGGTGTTTTTCCCGAAAAAAGCTGGTGGTATTGGTGGTGATGCTGTTCAGGGCGAACCCAAGTTCCTTTTCACCGGACGGCCCTTGTAAATAGGTGCAATAGTCTTTGAAACTGTTCAGTTTCAGCAGACGCAACCGCCGGACCAGACGGCCATACATCATTTCCTTCTTTTTTTCCGCTAATACAATTCCGGTTTTCTCATGGAGCAGGGCTGACAGGAATTTATAATCCTGATCCCGCCATTCAAATTCACGGATTTTTTGTAATGCAGGCACGGGCATACTCCTAGAATTCTGCCCAGCCTGCATCAGAGCTTCCGCCGGATGCGGCCTTCTTTTTTAGCTGGGGCGACTGTATCATGGCCGCTTCCGCCTGTTGTTGCTGAACATGAACGGGGGAAATGTTGGAGGCGCCGCTATCCATATCCTTGACTTTGAAAAACGACATGAGCCGCTGCATTTCAGCCGCCTGACGTTCCAGAAGACGGGCAGCGGCGGTGCTTTGTTCCACCAGAGCAGAATTCTGCTGGGTCATATCATCCATTTCCGCAATGGCCACATTGACCTCATCAATGCCTTGCGCCTGTTCAGTGCTGGCGGTGGCAATATCAGAGACAATTTCCGCCACCTGTGAAATGGACGCCATGATGTCGCTCAGGGAGGAACCGGCATTATTAACCAGTTCAACCCCGTTTTTGACCTGGGCATTGGACGCTGTGATCAATGACTTGATCTCGCTTGAGGATTGCGCGGAACGCTGGGCGAGGGTACGGACTTCCTCGGCCACAACCGCAAATCCCTTTCCGGCTTCCCCGGCGCGCGCGGCTTCCACAGCGGCATTGAGGGCCAGCAGATTGGTCTGGAAAGTGAGGTCGTCAATGACACCGATGATGTCAGAAACCTGCTGGGCGGAATCCTCAATAACGCCCATGGCATCAATGGCCTGATCGGCAATCTGTTTGCCGTCAACGGCCATTGTGCGGGATTTGCCGGCCAGCGTGTTGGCTTCCCCGGCGTTATCGGCATTTTGTTTCACGGTCACGGCCAGTTCCTCCATGGAGGCGGCGGTTTCTTCCAGCGCCGAAGCCTGGGATTCGGTCCGCTGGCTCAGGTCATTACTGCCGGTGGATAATTCTGCGGAGGCAGAGGCCACTTCGGCGGCGGATTGATTAACCTGGGTCACGATGGTTGTGAGCTGGGTAGCGGTTTCATTGGAGCTGTCTTTGAGCTTCTCAAATGTGCCTTCATAGTCCGCCGTGATTTCCTCGGTCAGATTTCCCGTGGCCAGCTCCGCCAAAACCCGTGCCAGATCATCGGTGGCCGCCTGGGTATTTTCGCCAATTATATTAATATTATTGGCCAGATTAAGCATAAAGCCCTCTTTGCCTTCAACGACAACCCGTTTGGTGAAGTCTCCGGCGGCGGCGGCCTTGACCACCCCCTCTATTTCAGCTTCGATAGCCAGTTCCTGCGTTATGTCTTTCCATTCCACAACCGTTCCCATACGCTCTCCCTGATCATCGGATACCGGATTGACTATCAGGTTAAAGTTGAAACTGCCGACCGTGATGTTGGTGCTGATGGTCTGGGTAATATTTTGCAGCATTGACCGTTGATGGGCAGGGTTCTTGTGGAAAATATCAATATTGGCCCCAATCAGTTTATTGGCGTTGAAATTGGGCAGGACCTTTTTAAGCTCCGGTTCAGCCTCCCGCATCATTTTGAGGAGAATATCATTCATATAAACAATATTGAAATCCTTGTCCGCGACCATAACATTGGTCGTGGCGTTATCAAGGGCGATCTTAATGCGCTGATTTTCATTTGCCTTTATCTGAGCGGCCTGCGCCCGGGCCATTTTCGCGGTCACATCTTCCCATTCCAGCACCGTTCCGGTGACCGTGCCATCGGCACCTTTGATCTGGCTGATGACCAGATCAAATTCTATACCGCCCACGGTTATATGATTTTCTCTGCTTGTAGCGGCGTCTCTCAAAATATTGCGCAGGGTGGAAGGTTCCTTGTGGAAGCTGTCGATGCTACCGCCCACAGGATTATCAAAATCAAGGGCAGGCAAATCTGTTTTCAGGTCACCTTCCTTGGCCTTGATCATCTCCTGCATGGTTTTATTCATATAGACCACAGTGTGCTTTACGTCGATCATCATGATATTGGTTCTGACGCCATCGGTGGCGGCTTTAATATTCTGGTTTATGATGTTCTGTTGTTTTTGCCGGGTGATATCGGTGGCATATTTCACCACCTTGAAAGGAACGCCATGATCATCAAGAATCGGATTATAAGAAGCCTGTATCCAGACTTCCTTGCCGGCTTTGCCTATACGTTTATATTCCCGGGCATCATATTTTCCTTCATTGAGCCTGTCCCAGAAGCGGCCATATTCGGTGCTGTCCCGGACATCATCCGTCACAAACATGCGGTGATGCCGGCCCTGAATTTCATCCTGCCGGTATCCCAATGCATCAAGGAAAAGATCGTTGGCGGTGATAACCGTTCCGTCCATATTAAATTCAATCACTGCCTGTGCCTTGCCGATGGCGTCAACCTGTCCGGAAAAATCCGTTAACTGGCGTTTTTGCGTATCTGCCGCCTGTTGCATGTCTTTCATATTTGTAATCATGCCATACAGGGCAAAGCCCAGCAGGCCCGTTATGATCATACCCGCAAGCGGAAATATGACCTGTTGTGACAGGATTAAAATCAGGGTGAAGCTCGTCAGTGATCCCGCCAGAAGAACGGCGGCCACAGGGACAAACGGCAGGTTTTTGAGGTTATTAAACGGGGTTGTCATTTTATCTACTCCTTGGGATTCATATTATCTGTGATCAGGTCTACCTGGAAAAGCAGGTCCGGTTTGAGGATGGCAACCATTTTGCCTTCGACAGATACCAGCCCCTCCATGAAAGAATATTCCGGGTTGGCATCCTGATCCGGTACTGCCAGAATATCTGTTGAAGCTATGGTCAGAATGTCTGATACGGCGTCCACCAATATGCCAATGGTGCGCTCTTCCAGCCGGATGATGATCACCACATGGGTGTTGCCCGGTTCGGTTGTACCGCGCTGAAAACGGGTTCTGAGGTCAAATACCGGCACGATCACGCCGCGCATGTTAATCACCCCGCGCATATAGTCCGGGGAATTGGGCAGATCGGTGGTTGGTATCCAGCCTTTGATTTCGCGCACCATCGTGATTTCAACCGCATAATGGTCATCCCCGATGGTGAAAGAAATATATTGTTTGACCAGATCGTCACTGGCCATGGCAGGTGAGCTTTGTGATGTCATCAGTGGATCTCCTGACTGATATGAGTAGGGGGGGTCGTCGGTTCGGTGAATATGCCCTGTGGTTCTAAAGCCATTTCCTGTATGGCGGCGATATCCACAATCAAGGACACCCGGCCATTGCCAAGGATCGTGGCGCCGGAAACGCCCGCGACCAATTCATAATTTGATTCCAGACTTTTGATCACCACCTGTTGCTGATTAACCAGATCATCAACGATGAAGCCCATCAATTGGCCGCCCTCGCCCTCAACCACAACAACCAGACTTTCGCAGGGGTCGTGACGGGCGTCTTTAATGTCAAAGACTTCATATAACGGCACCAGCGATATATAATTCCCCCGAAACATAATCACCCGGCGGCCATCGGGCAGATGACTGACATCTGCGGGCGCGGGCCTCAAGGTCTGGATAATATTTATCAGCGGCAGGACATATTTTTCATGGCCTATTTCGACCACCATGCCATCCATGACCGCCAGCGTCAACGGCAGGGACATAGTAAATTTACTGCCCTGTCCGGTGCGGGAGACAATGGTTATCCGCCCGCCGAGGCCTTGAATATTCTTGCGGACCACATCCATGCCAACCCCCCGGCCAGAGACATTGGAGACATTCTCGGCGGTTGAAAAACCGGGCAGGAAAATCAGATTGTCAATCTCCTCATCGCTGAGGGCGGCATCCGGGGTAACCAGACCCTTTTCAATGGCTTTTTTCAGGACGACTTCGCGGTTAATGCCCGCTCCGTCATCCTCGATTTCTATAATTATGCGCCCGCCCCGGTGAAAGGCGGACAGGCGAATGGTGCCTTCCGCGTCCTTGCCGGCTTTCAGCCTGCCCTCTGGCCCTTCAAGACCGTGGTCCACACTGTTGCGGATCATATGCATCAGGGGGTCGCCGATTCTTTCGGTAACCGTTTTATCCACTTCGGTTTCTTCACCGGACATAACAAGCCGGGCCTTTTTGCCCAATGACGTCGTAAGCTCCCGCACCAGACGGGGCATCCGGCAAAAAACTGATTTTACCGGTTGGGCGCGAATGGCCATGACGTCATTTTGCAAGTCCCGTATGTGGCGGGACAGCGATTCAATCCCCTGCGCCAGATTAGGATATTGGGCGCTGAGAAGCTGTCCGCCCTGTTCCCGCAACATGGCCTGGGTAATGACAAGTTCCCCGACCATATTGACCAGCCGGTCCACCTTGTCCAGCTCCACCCGTATGGATTGGCTGACCATGGCTTTTCCAGGCGAGGCGGATATGGTTTTTTCAGGTAATTTCTCCGGCGCAAATAATCCGGCGGCCTCATCGGCAACAAAATCATCAGGCGACAGATAGGGGCCAAGGTCCGTAATGGCAAGGTCACAATCACCCTCAACAAACTCGAAAACCTCCGATATGTCCTCTTCATTCCGGTCTGTGATCAGATGGAATACCCATGAGAAATAGGCATGTTCCGGATTCATGCCATCTATCTCCGGCATATCAGAGCTGTCCAAAGACACCGATAGCAGCCCGAGACTGCCCAATTCGCGGATAAGCAGCAGCGGTTCATTCGCACGCTGAAACAGATGCAGGTGAGGTTTGAAATCTATCTTGTAATGACGGGTGATTTGTTCATCCGGTATCACGTCATGTTTTTCATCGTCTTCACTGGATTGGGGCGTGTCCCCATCACCGATAATTTTTTTCATGGCGGCGGCAATGTCCGAACCATAATCTGCCGTCAGGTCTTCACCGCGCTGGGCGGCCCCGACCAGTTCGCCCAGAATATCACAGGCCTGTAACAATACGGTGAAATCATCCGCTTCCATCGTGAGGGCCCCGGCCCGTATATCATCCAGCAATGTTTCCTGAATATGGGCAAAGGAGACCAGATGATCAAAGCCAAAAGCCCCCGCGCCGCCCTTGATGGAATGGACCGCGCGAAAAACACTGTTCAAGGTTTCAGGGTCGCTGTCACCGTCCCGCAATTGCATCAGACCTTCTTCAAGATTGATCAGCAGTTCGGCACATTCTTCAAAAAAGACGCCTTTAAATTCTTCCATGGGATCGGACATCAGCCACAGACCTTTTCAACGACCTGCAGTAGTTTTTCGGGATTGAATGGTTTGACAATCCAGCCGGTGGCCCCGGCCTCCCGGCCCTGATTTTTAATGTCCGCACCGCTTTCGGTGGTTAATATCAGGATGGGCACTGTTCTTGCTGCAGGGCGTTTGCGGGCTTCGCGGGTAAAGGTGATGCCATCCATCACGGGCATGTTAATATCTGTGATAATAACATCGAACGGGGCGTCATTTATCTGATCAAGGCCCAATTGCCCGTTTTCGGCTTCGGTAATATCAAAACCCGCATTTTTCAAGGTGAAAGCGATCATATCGCGCATGGTTTTGGAATCGTCAATGGTAAGGGCGCGTCTGCTCATGAGGCTTGCTCCTGATCTATAAGATGACTGTCAAGCCCGGTTTCTTTCAAGACCGCGTGAAAGGAATCAGACATTTCGGCTATGGAAAAGGTAATTTTTTCCTGCATAGCCCGGTTTTTCAGGGCCAGCATTATTTGAAGGCAGGGGGTGGTGATCCGGTCAACGTCCCCGGCCATGATATTTATCGTCTTGCCTGTCGTCAGAACATCAAGAAAGTTTTGATGCAGGGCCTCGGCCAACGTTAAATCCAGCACGGATTTTAACGTCACCTGTATATGGTCGTCGGACTCAACGGATGTAAAGGGCACCATAATATTTTCTTTCCTGTTTTAGGTAATGCAATCTGAGGTAGAAATTAATTTATGAAGTAAAGCTTAAAATAAATTTAAGATTATAATTAAATACGAATATTATTTTAATGAGGGGAATTACAATCATAGCCTGCTTTACCTCCCGCCTGACTTTGAAGGCCTGATATCAAGTGAAGCAATAGGTGTAAAAACAGGCGATTATGACCAAATCCTGTGGACGTTCCCTGTTTTATCGCTATAAAATACTTGAAGTAAAAGACGCTACGGCGCATTCTGTGCCTCGCCAGTGATAAAATATGGGTCGCTAACACCCTGACCCCAGAGGAAGACCGGGAATGACCGAAAAAAAGCCGCCATTAGAAAAAAAAGCACAGGACATCATTGCCGAACGCAAAGTCAAACAAAAGAACGGAACTCAAAAAAAATCCGATACCCCCGAAGCTGTGAAGAAAACAGCCGGAGCCAATTGGCCGTTGCGTATCCTGTTATGTTTCATCGCCCTGTTAATCGGAGCCGGCGGTGCTCTGTATTTTCTGCCCCAATTGCAGGACCGTATTCCGGCGTTGGCCAAATGGACGGGATCAAGCGCGTCGGATAACAGCCCGCTTATCCAGAAACTTGCCGCACTGGAAAGTCGCCTTGATGCGCAGGAAAATGAAATTCAGGCTTTGAAAATGGCCCCTGAAGTAAATATGCAACCCGACCCGGCTATATTAGAACGTCTGAACAGCCTTGAACAGGCCAGATTACAGACGGACAAAGTGCAACAGGATATGTCCCAATCCGCCCGCATTGATATGCTGTTAAGCCGTATGGGTCAATTGGAAGCCTCTTTCGTACCCCTCAGCAAAGGATTGATACTGGCGCAGGAAGCGCGGCTTGAGCGGTCACAACTGGCCGATAACCTCACCGCGCAAAATGAAAAACTGGATCAGATTGACAGCAGGCTTGGCAAGGTGGAAGGTTTCGCCGCCCGGGATACCAGCGGCGCATTATTGGCCTTTCGCATCGGGGAGCTACGGCGTAAAGTCACCGCAGGCGCGGCTTTTGGCCCGGAAATTGACGCCTTGAAAGCTATGATGGCTCAGGGCTCCCTCGCCATGGATGATCGGATTCAGACCACTATTGAGTGGCTGGATCAGCATAGGGAGGGCGTCATGACGGCGGGACGATTGCGCGACCGTTTTGATGACCTGATCCCGGAAATGATCCGCGCACGATCAAATGGCACCGATGACCCCTGGTGGAAACGGGCCTATGACAGCAGCAAAAATCTGATCATGGTCCGCAAGACCGAGGATATAGAAGACACACTGGACGCCGCCATTGCCGGGGCGCGTCAGATGCTGGACCGCTTTGACCTGAAAGCCGCCCTTGATCAGTTGAAACAAGTCTCCGGTGATATGGGCGAGACTTTAAACGCCTGGATTTTACAGGCGGAAATATATTTACGGGCCGAAGAAGAACTGGATCAGCTGGAAAGCCTGACCGCCGCCTATTATCTTGACGATACCAGGGCCGGGGAGACAGGCTCATGATCCGGCTGGCGGTATATATCACCCTCGCCATCCTTCTGGCGGTGGGCGCAGTATGGTTTGCCGATCATCCGGGGAATATGATCATCACCTGGCAGGGCTGGGAAATACGTCTGTCGGTGGCGGTCTTCGGATTGCTGGCCCTGCTCTATAGCTTTTTCTGCTGGTATCTGTTCCGGCTTTACCGCTGGTTCCGGTCCGAAAACCCCCTGACCAGCCCCAGGCGGCAGCAAACCCGCCGTCAAAAGGGTCTGGCGGAGCTGGATATGGGCTGGGCGGCCCTTGCTATTCATGACCGGGAAGCGGCCATACGCCACGGCAAAAAAGCGCTGGGGTTATTGCCCGACAACAATGGCCCGCGCCGCCTGCTGGTCAAGGTAAGCGACGGCAAAGACCGGCAGAAATATCTGGATCAGCTCAGCAAAGACCCGGGCGGTCACTTGCTGGCGATGGCCTGTAAGCTGGATATTGCCCTGGCCGAAAATGATGCCCAAGCCAGTCTGGCCCTGCTGAAAGACATGCAGGAAAAGCGCCCGAATAATCCGTGGATTAGCCAGCAATTATTTGATATCCAGACCCGGCTCGGCCAATGGACGGCGGCAGCACAGGAATTGACCAAACGCGCTAAAGCCATTGACAAGGTAACGAAGAAGCATCTGAGCGCCGTACTTGCCTATAGTCAGGCTTTGGAAGCGGACCTTGCCGGGCAGAAGAAGCTGGGCCGTGAACAGGCGGAACTGGCTCTGAAGAATGATCCGGCCTTTATCCCCGCCGCCCTGCTGCTGGGCCGTTATCATCTGGCACAGGGGGACAAGACAAAGGCCCGGAAAGTCATTGAAACCACATGGAAGCTGGCCCCCCATCCGGAGCTTGGCCGGTTTTTTCTGAAACTGGAGCCTCTGGAAAGCGCCCGCGAAAAATTCCGCCGGATTCAGAAATTCACCGCCCTAAATCCCGACCATTTCCACAGCCGCCACCTGCTGGCCCAGATTGCGCTGGATACTGAACATTGGGCAGAGGCCAAAAAAGCACTGGATTTTCTCACCGGAGCCGGGGCGGCAACAGGTGAAACCTATCAGCTTCTGGCCCGGCTGGATATATTGCAGAAAAAGGATGAAAAGGCGGCGCAGGCCCATCTGGCGCAGGCCGCCGAGGCGGCGCCGGACCCAAAATGGTGCTGCGCCTCCTGTCACACGGCGCGGGAAAATTATCTGGCCCTCTGCCCGACCTGCCACACATTCGGGCAGGTCAACTGGCAGGGATAAATCACTTGTCGGCCAGATTCCGGTAATCAAAAACCCGTTTTGCCTTGCCCACGGACCGGGGGATGCCGCCCGGTTCCCGCACATCCACCTTGGTGGTAACCCCGCACAGGTTTTTGATAAAGCGTTTAAGCTCATCGGCCAGATGGCTCCGCATATGATCATCGGAAAATTCCGCCTTGGCCTCGGCCACCACGGTCAGCTCATCCATGACCTTGGGCCGCCGGACTTCACAGAAATAATGGGGGGTGAGGCGCACGTCCCGGCAGATAATTTCCTCTATCTGGGTCGGGAAAACATTAACCCCGCGAATGATCATCATATCGTCCGAACGACCAAATATTCGTGCCATGCGGCGCATATTGGACAGGGAACCGGGCAAGAGCCGGGTCAAATCACGGGTCCGGTAACGGATAATAGGGAAAGCCTCTTTACAGAGCGAAGTAAAGACCAGTTCCCCTTCCTCACCATCGGGCAGAACCTCGCCGGTTTCCGGGTTGATAATTTCAGGATAAAACAGATCCTCCCAGATGGTCAGGCCATCCTGAGTTTCAGCAAATTCCGAGGCCACGCCCGGTCCCATAACCTCGGACAGGCCATAAATATCAACGGCCTTCAGATCAAACCTATGTTCGATCTCTTTGCGCATTTCCTCGGTCCATGGCTCCGCCCCATGCATGGAAATTTCCAGAGACGTTGTGCGGGGGTCGATGCCCATCTTCTCGAAACTGTCGGCCAGAGAGAGCATATAGGACGGCGTCACCATAATGATGCGCGGCTTGAAATCCATGATCAGCTGTATCTGGGCCTCGGTCGCGCCGCCCGATGCGGGCACAACCGTGCATCCCGCCCGCTCGGCGCCGTAATGAGCCCCAAGCCCACCGGTAAACAGACCATAGCCAAAGGCCACATGAACCATATCCCCCGCCCGGCCACCGGCGGCCCTTATGCAACGGGCGATAACCTCTGCCCAGACATCAATATCCTGTGCCGTATAGCCGACAACGGTGGGCTTGCCCGTGGTGCCGCTGGAAGCATGGATACGGGATATTTTCTCGCGCGGAACGGCAAAAAGACCGAACGGATAATTATCCCTCAGGTCCTTTTTTACCGTGAACGGAAATTTTGCCAGATCCGCCAGGCTGTTCAGGTCGTCCGGATGGACGCCGTGGTCATCAAATATCTTTTTGTAAAAAGGCACATTGTCATAGGCTTGGCTGAGCGACCATTTCATACGCTCCAGTTGTTTTGCCGCAATATCTTCCTTGCTGGCATATTCAAAGCCGTTAATCCCTTCGAACATCGTCATAAAATTTACTTCCCTGTATTTTGACTTTTCATTCTTGTTTTAGGCGGATTTTACCCCCCGCGCAAGCTCTACCCCTGCCCGAAGCGCATCCATATTCATATCCAGAAATTTTTTCGGTGAACTTTGGCGCAGGGCCCGTTCAACAATCTCAAGCTCTATGTCATCGGACAATTCGGCGATCACGCCCGTGGCCACCACATTGGTCACCCGTTCAGATCCGAGCGAGATCGCGGTTTCGCTGAGCGGCAGTTCAATGACCTTGAATTTTCCCTTGGGCGGGGTCTTGGTGCGGCGCGGGTCCACAATGACCAGAGCATCATTCCGGATGATGCCCTCGGACGCATCCGCCGCCGCCTGATCCAATATAAGAACTGTATTCAGATCCGTGGTCAGCGGATAATCCGGGGTGCCATCACTGGCCACAATATCTGCCCGGCTGAGGCCCCCGCGCGATGTTGGCTCATAGCTTTGCGACATGGACACATGATAGCCCTCCCCGGTTAAAGCCCGTGAGAATATTTTGGCGCACAATTGCAATCCCTGCCCCCCGGCGCCGCTAAAACGCATTTCAAGATTTTTCATTACTTCTGCCCCTTCTGTTGCAAGGCCTGTATTTCATCCACCATACCACGGTAAGTCGCCCCATATTCCGGCCTGTCCGAACGGACAAATACGCCCGTATTCATGGTATTGGGGCGGAAGGGATGGTCAACCACGTTATTGTCATACTCACTGGGGCGCATGGTCCGGGTCTGACCCAAAACCATTTCCGGCGAAGACCCCAGATCATTCTTGCGGCCATTGACCTCCGTACAATCGGACATGACCTCAATGAAGGAAAAGCCCTTATAGGCCAGCCCCTCGGCAATCAAATCGCGCAGGCGCGGCAGATGAATTGTGATCTCACGACCGACAAAACCGGCGCCGGCGGCCTCGGCCAGTCGACTGGCATCAAAGACCGGTTCCTTATTGCCCGCCGGGGTCGTGGTGGTAAAACGGTCTTGGGGTGTCGTGGGCGAGACCTGTCCCCCGGTCATGCCGTAAATTTCATTATTGAGCATCAGGCAGGTAATATCCAGATTACGCCGCGCCGCATGGATCAGATGATTACCGCCAATGGCCAGACAGTCGCCGTCCCCGGTGATCACCACCACATGCAGGTCAGGCCGTGCCATCTTTAACCCGGTGGCAAAGGCCAGTGGCCGGCCATGGGTGGTATGGTAGGTATTGGCATCAATATAGCTGCCCACCCGGCCTGAACAGCCGATGCCGCTAACGATTGCCAGCTTGTCTTTTTTGATCCCTTGCGCATGAATGGCCCATAAAAGAGCGCGCAGGGCGATACCGTGACCGCATCCCGGACACATGAAATGGGGGAACATATCAAGGCGCAGATAGTCCCGGATTTCAAAATCCCGGATTTTACTATTGTCGGCTTCATTATTTTCTGCCGAAATGGCAACTTGCTTATTCATGGCCCAGCACCTCCTTGACGCTTTGCTTAATCTGGGACGGTGAGATCGGCACCCCGTCAAAACGGTTCAGGCCGGTTACGGACTGCCGCCCCGTTTTGGCGGCTCCGATTTCCAGTATCAACTGCCCGGCATTCATTTCAGCCACCACAAAATGCTTGGCCTTTTTGGTCAGCTTGCGAAAGCTTTTGGTGGGAAAGGGCCAGAGGGTAATGGGCCGGAATAATCCCGCCTTGACCCCTGAGGCGCGTAGCTCCCGAACGGCCTTGCGGGCCGCACGGCCCACCACGCCAAGAGCAACCACAACCACCTCTGCATCTGCGCAGTCCATATCTTCAAAACTCTCCACCAGATCATTATTCAGCGCTACCTTACCCAGTAAACGTTTCATGACCGGTTCCACCTCAGCAGATTTTTGCGTTGGCCAGCCACTTTCATCCACAGTCAGGCCCGTGGTATGAACCCGGTAGCCATCGCCGGGCCGTGCCATGGGCGGCACCCCGTCCTTATCCGCCTTATAGGGTTTGTAATCTTCCGGCTTGCCAGTGGCCCATTTGCGGACGGTTTTTTCATATTCCGTCACATCGGGCAGGGCCACGGTTTCCACCAGATGACCCAGACTTTCATCAAACAGGACAATCACCGGAATGCGCAGCTTTTCCGACAGGGCAAAGGCCCGGGCGGTCTGTTGATAGATTTCTTCCACCGAACCGGGGGTCAGGGCAATGACCGGATGGTCGCCGTGCGTGCCCCAGCGGGCCTGCATCAAATCACCCTGCGCCGGGCGGGTCGGCAGGCCCGTTGACGGGCCGCCGCGCATGACATTGACCACAACGCAGGGAATTTCAGCCCCCATACCATAGCCCAGATTTTCCTGTTTCAGGGAAAAGCCGGGGCCGCTGGTGGCGGTCATGGCCTTGACGCCGCCCATGCTGGCCCCGAGGGTTGCGGCAATGGACGCAATCTCATCCTCCATCTGAAGGAAAACGCCGCCCACCTTGGGCAGTTCCTTGGCCAGCCGTTCGGCGATCTCGGACGACGGGGTGATGGGATAACCGGCATAAAAACGGCATCCCGCCGCCACAGCCCCCAGGGCGCAGGCATGATTGCCTTGTAAATTTATGGTCTCCTGACCAGAGCTTTGCAACGTCATTCGGCGGCCTCCTGCTGAATTGGGTTAAGGGATATGGCAAAATCGGGGCAGAGCCATTCACAGATATGACAGCCCGTACATTTCTCAGGCTCCGCCAGTTCCGCCACCTGATCCTTGTTGAGGACAAGGCACCGTTCCGGGCACATTTTAACGCAAATATCGCAGCCTTTGCACCATTCTGCGGTAATCTCAAGATGGGTGCGCACGGCATTTTCTTCGGGCTGGACCAGCGGGACGAAAGCGGCCCCTTCTACTGGCTCGCCCTTGCGGGAACCTTTGATCCATTTCTGGCCCTGATCAAAAACCTTGAGGTTAACCTCAACCGTTTTGGGCGGCACCATCTGAGTGATGACCTCTTTCCATGCCTTGTCGGGAATGGTAAGGGTCGTTGACAGGGCGCCCAGCAACAGGGTGTTGGCCGCCCGCTCATTCCCGGCTTTTGTCGCCATTTCGGTAGCATCAATAGCAAAAGCCTCGGCCACCTTTTCCCGCACATCATCGGGCGTATTCTTGGAATAGCCAATATCAGCCCCCAGCACCCGCGAGCGACAGGCAAAGGGCGGCACGATACGTTTGGTATCGGCAATGAAAACGCCGGAGCCGGGCCGCAGGTAATTCATCCAGCGCAGGCCTTCCGCCCATTCAAGGGCGATCAGCACATCGGCCTTGCCCATAGGAATGGTTGGTGACCAGACCTCTGCGCCAAAGCGTACATGGCTGAACACCACGCCGCCGCGCTTGGCCATGCCATGAACCTCGCTCTGTTTTACCTGATAGCCCAGATTCTGGCATATCTGCGCCAGCACCTTGGACACCATGATCACGCCCTGTCCGCCCACACCAACGATCAAAACATTGATCGGCTCTTTCATCTTTTCAGGGTTTAATTTTATCGCATTGGTCATTTTTATACGCCTCCGCTGCAAGGTTTAGCTTTCGCAGCCGTCTGGCCCAGATTAACTGTTGGCTGAATGGCCCCGGTAGGACAGAATTGAGCGCAAACGGAACAGCCGATACAGGCACTTGGATCAATTTTGACAATATGGCGGCCCTCGAACCATTCATCGCTCCAGATCAGCGCCGGACAGCCCAGATTCATACAGCCCTGACAGGCGTTGCAGTCCTTGGGGTCAACCGTCATGGCCGGGCCTTTGATCTTGACCGGGTCAAGGACGCAAGGCCGGTCAGCAATGAGGACGGACACGCCCCGGTAAGCAATGGCCTCACGCATGGTATGAAGCATGGAACCCGCGTCATAGCTATCCACCCGTTCAATCCATTCCACGCCGCAGGCCCGGATCATTTCCTCGAAATTCACCTGATGGGTTTGCTCACCGCGCAGGGTCTTGCCGGTGCCGGGGTTTTCCTGTCCCCCGGTCATGGCGGTAA
>UOED01000015.1_pt1 | contig 24075 bp, 26 predicted proteins | sample 1990161 | NCBI WGS metagenome assembly UOED01 (sample SAMEA4728526, study PRJEB27164) | hydrothermal vent metagenome | biome: marine basaltic hydrothermal vent biome; feature: marine hydrothermal vent; material: mineral | place: Pacific Ocean | collected 2011-06-14/2011-07-23 | depth 1741 m | reverse complement strand
GGACATGCCATTTTGTTGCAAGAAGGAAAATGGCGTTCCCGCGTCCACGGCGTCCAGTTGTTTGGTATCACCAACCAATATTAGGGTAGTGCATCTTCTGTTCTGTAAATTTATTTGGTGTCGCGTTGACAAGGCACCGTTTTTTCTTTGAGGTTTGGTTTGCTGACCGACCAACAAAGGAGAAAACAATGCCTTATCAAGAGCAGAATAGTGTATTTGAAGATGCCATGAACGCGGCGTATTGGCATTGCAGCCAAGCTCTACCGTCAAGTCACTAACATCTTTAAATCTGCCTTTTCGGTAGTGTTCGCTATGGTTATCTTCAATAGTTAATGAAATTTCTTCATTTGTTATACAAGTTAAAGCGGCCTTGCAGGCTATTTCCAGAATATCTATGGCAAAAAGTTTTTTTGTTTCGGCATATTGGCGTGACATTGCCAATAAGTCTTCTAAATCCTGTCCTCTGACATGCTGGATTATATGGCCGAACCGTAACTTTGAATTACTTGTTCGTGACATATCTTTGATTTTACTGTTATCCCCTATACGAAGAAAATCATCAATTTCAGATTTTGAAAGATAGTAGTTTTTTGACTTGTCTTTTAGGAGTTCAAGAATTCCAAAATCACGGGAAAAAATGCGCGCGGCAAGTCGTTTTGGCTTATCATCAGTTTGCCTGACTTTGCATGTAAGTTTTTTATTGGAAATTAAATCGGTCAGGGTATCTAATATTCTAAAAATATTTTGTGAGGATGGATCAAGTGTGTTTTCAATAGCCTGTGGATTCGGTTCAAAAAATTTTCTGATGAGAATGTACTGAGTAACAAGATATATTGAGATTATACTGATAAAGTAGATAGCCCATATTTTTCCATCGTTGGGGGCAAAGTTTATTATTATCAGGATCGGCAGAATTAAACCGGCAGCTTGTACAATATAGGATTTCTTCTGGTAGGGTTTATAAAGTTCTTTTATCTTTTCTGATGTTTTAGCAAATTGTTCGTTATCAATGATTATATTTTTTTTGGCTTTCAAAATATATTGAATAGCTTCGAGAATATATAAAGAATCCTTATCCATTTTTTTTCGCCAAGTATCGTGATTAGCACGTGATTGATACTATTTGGTGCGGCATGAAATGCAATATATATTTATTTCAACCTGCACTTACATTTCACTTACGAGTAAAAAACATGATTGGAACAATTCTAAAGTATTATATAACTTATTGAAATGATTGGTGCGCCCGACAGGATTCGAACCTGTGGCCTACGGATTAGAAGTCCGTTGCTCTATCCAGCTGAGCTACGGGCGCACATATGTTAAATGACGTGAATTATCCATGATAGGCAAAAACATCAGCGTAAGATCTTAATCTTGTCTTCCGTGCTTTTGGCTCAATCACTTCGTAAAAAATACCGGACCGTTTGGCATAGGATACGGCCTCCTCCCGCGTGGCAAATTTTAATTTAATCTGGCCTGTCATATCTGATGTGCCGGTCCAGCCCATCAACGGATCAAGGCTTTTACCCTGTGCTGCCTCATATTCCATAATCCACTCATGCGTATTTTTCAGGCCGGATTGCATGGCATTCTTGGTAGGGCAATAAATACGGGCCGTCATGGTGTCACCTGAGCGTTATTTTGAAAAAATGATCATTCTCTTTTATCGCAAAGATTATTTAAGGGAAAGTGAAAAATCATCATCAATTATCTTTTCCACAATACCCAACGTGAAATAAAGAAGATTCAGTGCATTATTGATGTGGGAAACTGATAATATGAACCATACATGATAATGTCCACATCCTGTCCCTTTTCGGACAAGGGCAATCCGACAGAACAGAAATTAAGAAATGATTTTTGTGACCAACGTAATTTATCCGAAACCAGATAAGGGCGCCTTTCACGGACAATCCATTCGTACCGATCCTTGAGATGCTGTTCAATTTCAGGTATCTCATCAAGATATTTTCCTGTAATCTCCTTACCCAGAGCCTTTACGGTTTCGGTGCCGATTAATCTCATTTTATATCTATTGACATCATGCTTTACATCTACAAGGCATACGTGCGGCAGCAAATTGACAATATCCGCCGGATGTAAATCACGCCTGCAAGGCATGTCTCGCGTGCCTTTCATATCCAGCCAATATTGGTAAATATCTTTCAAAACAGGATTGGGGAAATCGTCAATGCAGAAATTATCTGTTAAAACGCCGTTGGTTAACACTATAAAGCCTTATATATTAAAATTATTTAACCACTATATTAGAATAACTTTAACATATAATATTTTTAATTGCTATTTTTTATACCATTTGGACGAATTTATCCTTTCGCGGCGATAAAGCTGATAAACTTCTCGCCAAATTCCTTTTTCTTGCCCGCCCCCACGCCATATATCTCGCCAAATTGATCCAGCGTTTCTGGCCGGCATATGGCCATGTCAATCAGGCTCTTGTCGGAGAAAATAATATAGGCAGGGACGCCGCGCGCGGCAGCAAGCTCTTTGCGAAAGGCTTTTAACGCCTGAAAGAGGTCATCATCTTCTTGCGGCAGGTCAGGTACGGTTTTTTTACTCTTGCCCGCCGCCGTTTTGCGAATAACAACATCCGGACGATAGCGAAACCCCGCCTGCCCTTTCAGAAGTTTAAAGCCCCCATCAGTAATTTTCAATGACCCGAATTCCATGTCCGAAATGATAAAGCCGCTGGCCATCAACTGCCGGGCGATGGACTTCCATTCATTGAGACCAAGGTCTTTCCCAATCCCAAAGGTCGGGAGCTGATCATCCCCGCGCTGGCGAATCCGGTCCGTTTCCTTGCCGGTGAGAATATCCACAATATGGCCCAGACCGAAACTCTGACCCGTCCGATAGATGGCGGAGAGGATTTTTTGACCGGTTTCTGTGGCCTCTATGGTCTCTCTGGGATTATCACACAAATCACAATTGCCGCAACGTTCATAATCCGGCTCATCCCCAAAATAGCGGAGCAGGGAAAGGCGCCGGCATTCCGGGGCCTCAGCGTAAGCAAGCAGGGCATTCAGGCGCTGATGACCCCGACGGCGGTGACCTTCTTCCGCATCTTCCTGATCAATGAACATGCGACGCATACGAATATCGTCCATACCATACAGCATATAAGCCTCAGCAGGTTTCCCGTCCCGCCCCGCCCGACCAATTTCCTGATAATAGGCCTCGGGCGAAGCCGGAAGGTCGGTGTGAAAAACAAACCGGATATCGGCCTTGTCAATCCCCATGCCAAAGGCAATGGTCGCCACCATAATCAGGTCCGGTTCAGCCATAAAGCGGTTAAGATTTTCCGCCCGCTGTTCCGCCGCCATGCCCGCATGATAAGTCAGGGCGTTATGGCCCTTTTCCTGAAGCAAGCGTGCCGCTTCCTCGGTCTTTTTGCGCGACAGACAATAGACAATGCCATTTTGCGGCGAACGGTTTTTCAGGAACCACAACAGCTGTTGCTTCCAGCCATTCTTGATTTCCACATTCAGGCTGATATTAGGGCGGTCAAAGCCGGTGAGATAGGTTTTAACGTCATTTGAGAATATTTTTTGACAAATCTGTTCCCGGGTTGCCTGATCCGCTGTGGCGGTCAAGGCAATAAGCGGAATGTTGGGAAAACGCCTATGCAACTGCTCCAATGCCTCATATTCCGGGCGGAAGGCCGCGCCCCATTGGGAAATGCAATGGGCCTCATCAATGGCAAAGAGGCTGACCTTCAGGCCCTGTACCGCCTCCAGCATCCGTTCGGACATTAATTTTTCCGGTGAGATATAGAGCAGTTTCAGACTGCCGTCCTGCATCCTGTGCCAGATATCACGATTGTCCGCCGAACTGTTGCCGGAATTGAGCGTTGCCGCCGAGATGCCTAAAAGTTTAAGGGCCTCAACCTGATTCTGCATCAGGGAAATCAGCGGCGAGATCACAATGGTCAACCCATCGGACAGCAGAGCCGGAATCTGAAAACACAGGGATTTTCCGGCGCCGGTCGGCATCACGGTCAGGATATTCCGGCCCGCCATCAAATCATCAATGATGTCCGCCTGCCGGTCCCGGAATGCACCGTAACCAAAAACGTCCTTTAATATCTTTTCCGCAGACTCCCGATACGCCATTTCCCGCCTATTCCCTGGGCCAGACGCGGGGGAACAAATCGCCGGAAAAAGGCTCCCCGTCTTTCAGGGTAATGGGCGGCACCGTATCCATGACTTTCTTGTTTTCCAGAAAAGTCCCCGGACGGCTGTCAAAGGTGGCATCATCGCCCAGATAACGCAGGGCCAGCCCCCGGCGGCGGCCCGTGGCTGATCTGTTGCCGGACGCATAATGCAGGGTCAACGGATGATGGATCAACACATCCCCCGGCACCATCTCCCACGATAATATTTCATACTCATCCCGGTGCGCCTCAACATCTGGCAGAGGTTCAAGCCCGGCTTTGGCATAGGTTTTTGCGAAACCACTTTTATCGCCAAAGGTGCTGGGCGCATAAAGCTTGCCCCATTTATGGGAGCCTTTCACATAGACCACGACCCCGCTTTCCTCATCCGCCGGGTCAAAGGGCACCCAGACCGATATGATCTGATTACCACGCACCGGCCAATAGGATAAATCCTGATGCCAGGGGGTCGGCTCCGCCGTATTAGGCTCCTTGACCAGTAATTGATCGTAAAAGAAATTCAGGCAGGTCGCGTCCATAACCTGCGCCGCAATCTCCGGCATGGGTGACTGCTTCATAAAGGCCTCAAAGGCCGGATCGCGGCGCCAGATAAAAAAGTCACCGTAATAACGCCCCGGTTTGCCCTTGGGGGTATATTCCAGTGACGCACTGCCCGGATTGGTGAGGATGCGCTCCACGGCCTCCCGCATGACCTCAACCCATTCCAGAGGCAGAACGCCGCGCAACACATGGGCGCCGTTCATTTCATAGGCGGCAATTTCTTCTGCCGTGATATCGCGGGACAAGCGATCCGGTAATGAACCATACATGGGCTATCTCCTCATCATCCTGTGATTTTGCGGGTCAGGGCGCGGCCAATGAACCGCATCTTGGTGCCAAGGTCAAACCGGTCCAGATTGGCCTTTAACGCCCCCTTGGTAAAGCGGGTTTTCTTGCTATAGTCAATGGTCACTTCGACCACCACAGGCTGGCCCTTTTCGGCATAGTCCAAGGCCTGCGCTATGGCCTGGTCCACGTCCTTATCCGTAGCAATATGCACATAAGCCGCCCCCACAGACCGGGCGAAAGGTTCATATTTCAGGGCGGGCAGGACAGTACAGACTTTGCGGCTGTAGGGCACTTGCTGCGCCTGTGCGATTTGACTCAATTCCCCGTCGGAAAAGATGAAATAAACCACGCCAAGGCTGTCTGCGGTAGCGGTCAAAATTTCCATGGCGGTCATCAGAAACGCGCCGTCTCCCACGATACCGACCACCTGTTTTTCGCGGTTTTCCAGCTTGGCCGCGATGGCCGCTGGCACACAATAGCCCATACAGTTGAAATCTGTCGGCGAGATGAAATGACGTTCCCCGCTGATGGGCATCAATTCCGCCGCCAGAAATGTATGATTGCCGTCATCGGTCAGGATAATGGCGTCATTGGCCAATGCCTTGTCCAGCCCGATAAAAAAAGCTGCCGGATTAACCCTGTCCCCCGATTTATGATCCAGCCATTCAGTCAAATAACTTTTTTTCCGATCCGAAATCAAGGCGACTATGCCATTGCTATCATCCGAACTTTCGTGTGGGCCAAGACGATCCGCCAAGGCCGCAAGAACCTCTGCCGCATCCCCCTCTATGACAAGCGCGGCGTCATAATTAGCCCCCAAAGCATCGGGGTTTATATCCACATGAATAATTTTTTGCGGAATGGGCAGGGAATAGCTGCCCGTGGCAATTTCGCCGAACCGCACGCCTACGGCCAAGATCACATCACAATCGGCGAAAGCATCTTCCGCCGCCGGAACCGCCGCAATGCCGTATCCCATACCCGTATGTAACGGATGATCATGAGGGAAAGCCGCCAGCCCCTGCAAGCTGGTTGCCACCGGCGCGTTCAGGCTCTCGGCAATGGTGATCGCACTGTCCCGCGCCTTCATGGCCCCCCAGCCCAGAAATAGTCCCGGCTGCTTGGCCGACCGCAGAATTTCGGCGGCGGCGGCAATATCTTCAGCGGCTAAAGGTTTCGTGCAGAGCTTTAACGGTGTCGGTTCCGGGATATGTGAGACTTTGCCCCTGGTAAACTGGATATTGACCGGGATTTCCACATAAACCGGCCCCGGCTCCCCGGTCATGGCGCAATCATACGCCGCAAACAAGGTCGGCATCACGTCCTCATGGCTTTCCACCTTGAAGGTTTTTTTGGTCAGCGGGGCCATCAGGGCCTGCATATCCATATCATGCAACTGATATTTATGATCCGTGTCGGTGCGCACGCCGCCAGAGATCACCAGCATGGGAATCCCGTCCAGAAAGGCCTCGCCAATGCCGCTCATGGCATGGGTCAGCCCCGCCGCCGGCACCACCACCAGAACCCCGATATGGTCCGAGGTCCGGCTGACCGCATCAGCCATGAAGGACGCCCCGCCCTCATGGGTGACCAGCATGGGCCTGATCTGATTTGACTTGTTCAGTTCATCATAGATTTCAGTGGTATGAACACCGGGAATGCCGAAAGTATGGCGAACACCCAGAGCCTCCAAAGCGGTTTTCAGCAACCATGCGCCTGTTTTCTGCATTATAGCTCCTAGGGTCTAACCCCTTAAATTATAAAATTTTCAGCACATCCTCAGGCGGACGGCCAATGGCGGCCTTGCCGCCTGCCAAAACGATGGGCCGTTCAATCAGACGCGGAAAGCGCACCATGGCCGCGATCAGCTCATCCCGGCTTAGCTCTTCCGAGCCCAGGTCATTGTCTTTATATTCCGCCTCCTTGCGGCGCATTAGCTCACGAGGCTCAAACCCCAGCTTATCCAATATGTCCAACAAAACCGCCGCGCTCGGCACATCTTTCAAATATTCAACAATGGTGGGGGTGATGCCCTGCTCCTGCAAAAGAGCCAAAGTCTGGCGGGATTTACTGCATTTCGGGTTATGAAAAATCGTTACGGTCATTTTTGGCTCCCTGATTTATTTATGGTCTGCGCCGATGGCGTCTTTTAAGGATGAAAAACCATCTTTCTTCAAAGCCGCCGTCAATTCAAGCTTTATCTTGCGCACCAATCCGGGTCCGTGAAAGACAAGGGCGCTATAAAGCTGTACCAGAGAGGCCCCGGCCCGTATTTTACGGTAGGCATCCATCCCGCTGGCAACACCGCCCACACCGATCAGGGGAATACTGCCCTTGGTCAAATGATACATATCGGACAGCAATTCCGTGGACAGGTCAAAAAGCGGTGCGCCGCTCAGCCCGCCGCCTTCCCCGGCATATTCTGACGTCAAGTCGTCCCGCAAGCCAATGGTTGTATTGCTGATGATCATGCCATCCATGCCATGCTTCAATATAATATCAGCAATATCCGCCCTTTCCCCTTCATCCAGATCAGGGGCGATTTTGACCAATAGCGGCGGCTTGACTTTCAAATCTGCCGCTTCCCGAACCGCGATCAACCGGCCAAGCAGGTCATCCAGAGCCGCGCGCCCCTGTAATTTACGCAGGCCGGGCGTGTTAGGCGATGAAATATTTATGGTAAAATAACTGGCCAGCCCCAGCAGAGACTTTAAGCAGGTTACATAATCCTGCGCCGGGTCTTCGCTGTCCTTATTGGCCCCGATATTGGCCCCGACAATGCCGCATTTTCCCAGCCCTGCACGCCGTTTCAGGTTCTTGGCATAAACCGCAAGCCCCTGATTGTTAAACCCCATCCGGTTGATCACCGCCCTGTCTTCGGTCAGGCGAAACAGGCGCGGCTTTGGATTGCCGCTTTGCGGTTTGGGCGTTACGGTCCCGGTTTCCACAAAACCAAACCCCTGCGCCAGCATGGGACAAGCCACCTCTGCATTTTTGTCAAAGCCGGCGGCAAGGCCCACAGGGTTAGGGAAGTCAATATCCCATAATTTAATATTCAGAACATCATCATCCCGATGATGGTCGGAAAAAACCAGACCGTACCTCAAACCCAACAAGGCAAGCCCATGCGCCCTTTCAGGCGACAGGCTGAAAAGAAACGATCTGGCTAAATTATACAAGCCCATAAAAGACCCTCGGATAAACATGCATGGTCATATCCATAGCTTATCACGAACAAGAATAATATGAAATATTCTCTTTAGCCTCGGCTATTTATCAGCACAGTCCAGACTCAAGGAAGATTTACCCAGTGCCTTGACCATTTCAAAAAGTTTCTTGCGTACAGCCGGGTCTTTAATCCGGTAATAGGCCCGGACAAGTTCCAGCGTTTCCCGCCGGGACAATTGGCCAACTTCAAAGCTCTGCGGGCCGCCCTCGGACATACCGGTTGCCTTGCCGCTCACTTCCGCAGACATATCATCAAAGAAAAAAGACACCGGCACATCCAGAATTTGAGAAAGCTTATACAGGCGGCTGGACCCGATACGGTTTGCCCCGCGCTCATATTTCTGAATTTGCTGAAAGGTTAGACTCAGGGCTTTTCCCAGCTTGTCCTGACTCATCCCTAATAACGTGCGCCGCAAACGTACCCGTGACCCCACGTGAACGTCAACAGGCTCTGGCTTAGATTTAATCATGGTTAATCCCTACTATATATTACAAATCTCTACTATATGCTACAAATCTCAATTATTATATTTTACCCCTAAAGCATGTAGTACAGGTAATGATGAATACCCAAAAGGTCAAGCACTATCTTATATACCACCGCTGAAGCAATGTATTTAACCCATAAAATAATATTACAAGAATAAAAAATACCCAGTCACCATACATTGAATATAGTGTTACACTATTTTTTTTAGCGGGCAAGTTCGAAATAATAACCCCTTGTTTGTTTAAGCTTAAACTTTCTACGACCCGGCCATATGAATCGATTACCGCCGAAATTCCGGTACCTGCAGACCGGACAACCGGCAGGCCTTCTTCTATGGCCCGCACTCGTGTTTGCAGTAGATGCTGATAGGGACCACTAAAGGTACCGTACCATGCATCATTGGTGATATTCAACAACCATTCCGGCCTGTCCCTCGGATCTACCACTGCGCCGGGGAATATAATCTCGTAACAGATCAAAACCCCAACCGGCGGCATGCCATCTCTATGCAGAGTCCGGATACCCTCTCCCCGGCTATAGGAAAACCCTTCTACCAGCATGCCAAGGCCAAGAAAGGATAGGGAATTACTTAAAAAATCCGGGGTATATTCGCCGAACGGGACAAGGTGATATTTGTCGTAAATATTACGCACATTACCTTCATGATCTATCTCGGCGAGGGAATTCCAGGCCTTGAATTCCGGTGATCTCTGAACCCTGGGAAAGCCCGCCATGAGAACTGAATTTTCATTCAGGACATCGGAAATAAGAAAACGGCGGCTGTCATCAGTGTCCAGAAAATAAACCACCGAGGTTTCCGGCCAGATCACATGGGTAATGCCTTGCGCTGGCGGGCTTTTGCTCATGTGCAGATATTTGAGGAAATTATCAGCCTTTTTCGCCGGGTCCCATTTATCCTGCTGATTAATATTGGCCTGAATGATTTTCAGCTTGACCTGATCGTTAAATTGCGTCGGGGTGGATAATTGCGCCATACCATAGGCCATCATGCCAGCAATCATAATGACTGCCACAACCATCACCCTATGGCCTGATTTTGTCGGCAACTGTATCAACAGATAGGGAATCAGAGCCAAAAACAGGGTGAATACCCCAAGGCCGTAAATACCCCACAGGGCCGTAGTCTGGAGCATAATATCCGAGAAGCCCCAGATATAACCTGTAAGATTCCACGGAAAGCCGGTAAAGATATGTCCCCGAAGCCACTCGGACAGGCTCCAGATCACCACGAAAGTGAGGGCCATGGGCAGCGCATATTTTTTTGGGTCTCTGGTCTGAAATATTTTCCAGTAAATCGCCGTGGCAAGCCCCGAAAAAATCGCCAGTAAAATCGCCAGTCCCCCCACCGCCAGATAACCCGCCGCCGCCGGATAACGATCATCCACCTCGAATGCGGTAGCGATCCATATGAGGCCGGTGAAAAACTGACCAAAACCAAAATACCAGCCATATGCATAAGCCGTCCATAACCTCGGCGCCCGAGGCAAAACCAGCAACAGCAGCGGAAAACTTATGGCAAGCAGCGGAAACAGATAAAAGGGCGCAAAGGAAAAACCCGTCACGCCCCCGGCCAGCAACAACAGCCCCCTCATTTGAACGGGGCCACGTCTATTGAGCCAATAGTCTGCCATTTTTTGAATTTGCCTACCCTCTGTCATGACGGCGGGGTTTCGGCCTTGTTTTCTTCGGTGCCTGCGCGGCGTCGAATGAGAATGGTTTTGATGCTCCGGGCATCGCCGTCCACTATTTTATAATGCAGACCGTTTTTGTCGGTAATGGTCTCGCCCACCGCCGGAATATATCCGGCAAGGGTGAACAGCAGGCCGCCCAATGTATCCACATCATCATCCTGATCATCCGGCAATAGATCAAGACCCAGCAAATTCTCCAGATCCTCAATAGACAGGCGCGCATCTGCCATCAGGTCACCGCCGGGCAATTCGCGCAATAATTCCGCCTCGACCTCGTCATGCTCATCCTCAATATCGCCGACAATCTGTTCCACCAGATCTTCAATGGTCAGTAGGCCATCGGTGCCGCCATATTCATCCACCACCAGTGCCATATGGATATGGGTTGTCTGCATCTTGGTCAACAGGTCAAACAGTTTCATGGATGGCGGCACGAACAGAATAGGCCGCTGTATGGCGCGCAGGCTCCTGTCTCCGCCCTTGTCCTTTGCGGTCACCAGCTCCCGGAAGGCGTCCTTGATATGGACCATGGCAATCACCTCATCCAGCGTATCCCGGTAGACTGGCAACCGCGAAGTTGTACCCTCCACAAAGACATCCATAACTTCTTCAAATGTGGCCGAGGATGGCACGGCAATGATGTCCGTGCGCGGCACCATGATGTCATCAACCCGCTTGTTGCGAAAGGTCAGGGCGTTTTTGATGATTGAGCGTTCTTCTTCACCGAAAGAGGATTCCTCATCCTCCAATTCGTCGATAACCTCCTCAAGGCTTTCTTTCAGGCTGTTATCCCCGCCCCCGCCGGAGAATATCCCCTTGATCCAATCTATAAAACCACCCCTGCCTTTCGACGAGGAATCCGTATCTTTGCCGCCTTCCGGGGGACTGTCTGTTTTATTCATGACCTTTTGACCATATTAAATATCATCTGTGATTGTCTCAATCCTGATAGGGATCGTCAATAGATAGTTTTGATAATAATTCTTTTTCCAACCGTTCCATGTCCTCTGCCTGATCCACGTCCACATGATCATAACCCAAAAGATGCACCATCCCGTGCAAACACAAATGGCAGAAATGATCCCGAAAGCTTTTACCCTGTTCGTGAGCTTCGCGGGACAGTGTTTCACAGGCAAAGATAATATCACCCAGTGATACGGGATAATCCGGGATGCGCTGGCCCTGTTTCAGGAAAAGATCAACCTCATCACCGGACAGGGACGGGAAGGACAGAACATTCGTGGCCCTGTCCTTATGCCGGTAATCCCGGTTTAATTTCTGAATGGCCTTGTCATCAGTGAGCAGGATACTCAGCTCAAGGTGATTGAATTTATCAAAATGACGGGCCAGCGGCACATGGGCCACAAGCTCTCTGAAGCAAGCCGTTATCTGTTGTCTGTAATCGGGAAGCCGGGCCGTCCAGTCCCCGCCGTCCACTGATATATCAAGCGTGATATTGTCCGCTGTCATCTCCCCGCCTTGTCATAGGCCCGGACGATCTTCCCCACCAGCGGGTGGCGCACCACATCATCGGCGGTGAAATTGATAAAAGAAATATCATCAATATCCCGCAAAATTTCCATGGCATGATAAAGACCGGACGGCGTGCCGTCGGGCAGGTCCACCTGCGATGGGTCACCGCACACCACCATATGGCAATTTTCGCCGAATCTTGTCAGGAACATCTTCATCTGCATGGGGCTGGTATTCTGGGCTTCATCCAGAATGACAAAGGCATTGGACAGGGTACGGCCCCGCATGAAGGCCAGCGGGGCGACCTCTATATCGCCGTTTTCCAGCCGCCGTTCGGTCTGTTCCATAGAAATCATCTGACCCAGCGCGTCATAGAGCGGGCGCAGGTAAGGGTCGACCTTCTCCCGAATATCACCGGGCAGAAAACCAAGTTTTTCCCCGGCCTCCACCGCCGGGCGGGTCAGAATTATTTTCTCAACCCGGCCTTCCAGAAGGAAAGACACCGCCATGGCCACCGCAAGGAAAGTCTTGCCCGTGCCTGCCGGGCCAAGGCCAAAGGTCATATTTGTTTCACGCAGGGCTTCGATATAAAGCGCCTGATTGGTGGAACGCGGTGAAATCACCGCATTGCGGGTGCGGATTTTATTTTCATGGGGGGCAAAATTCTTGCGCTCCACCACCTTTTTCTGGGGCCTCTCCTCCAGAAAATCGGCCATCCTGATGGCACCGTCCACATCCCCCATGGTAATTTCCGCACCCTGTTCCAGCTTGTCATAAAGAGTGATGATGATCTGCTTGGCCACCTCACGGGCTGCTTTTTTGCCCTCGATAAGCAGGATATTGCCCTTGACGGTAAAGCTGCTGCCGGTTTTCTGCTCGATACGGGACAAATGACAATTATGTTCACCGTAGAGGCTGGGCAATCGGCTGTTATCTTCAAATTCAAGGGTTATTTCAGCCAACAAATTCCCCCTTCAGGCTACGCGGGCCAGCACTGATAATTTTCATATCCACCAGCTTGCCAAAATATTGTTCCGCCAGTGCGGCGTCACCAATATCCACATAAACCGCCTGCATATAGGGGCTGCGGCCCACAAGATGGCTGGCTTCCTTGCCCGTGCGTTCCAGAAGAACCGGCAATATCTGGCCCACGCTGTTATCGTTAAAGGCCTGTTGCTGATGGTTCAGTTCTTCCTGTAATTCCGCCAGCCGTTCCGACTTTACATGGCTTTCCACCTGATCGTCCCAGCCCGCCGCCGGGGTGCCGGGCCGCTCGCTATACATGAAGGAATAGGCCTGAGCATAATTCACTTGCCGCACCAAATCCATGGTTGCCTGAAAATCCGCATCTGTCTCGCCGGGAAAACCAACGATAAAATCCCCGGACAGGGCAATATCGGATCGGACGGCACGCATATCCTCAATGGTTTTCAAGTAAGCGGCCACCGTATGATGGCGGTTCATGGCCTTGACAATCCGGTCCGACCCCGCCTGTACCGGCAGATGAAGATAGGGCATGCACTCTGCCACATCACCGTGAACCGCGATCAATTCATCGGTCATATCATGGGGGTGAGACGTGGTATAACGGATCCGCTTGAAATCCGTAACCTCTGCCAGATGACGGATCAGGCGAGCCAGCGACCATTCCGCGCCGGACGCGTCATGGCCATGGTAAGCATTCACATTCTGGCCCAGAAGAGTGACTTCCAGAACCCCGGCCTCATTGAGCTTGACCGCATCCGCCATCACATCTTCAAAAGACCGGGAAAATTCGCCGCCGCGCGTATAGGGCACCACGCAATAGGTGCAGAATTTATCACAGCCCTCCTGCACGGTCAGAAAAGCCGTTTTTTTAGCGGCAACGGTTTTTTTGGACAGAGCGGCAAATTTCTCACTAACCGCTAGGTCCGTATCCACAATACGCGGCCTGTCGCCCGCTGATTTAGACTTACCCGCCGCCCGGGTCATTTCAGGCAACCGGTGATAGGTTTGCGGGCCAAAGACCATATCGACCACCGGCGCGCGCCGATGTATCTCCGCCCCCTCAGCCTGTGCCACACAGCCGCCAATCGCAAGAATGCTGTCCTTGCGGCCCTCTTTGCGGCGTTTCTCCTTCATCACCCGCAGGCGGCCAATATCTGAATAAACCTTTTCGGCGGCCTTCTCCCGGATATGACAGGTATTGAGTACCACAAGGTCCGCCTCATCGGGCGTCTCGGTCACCTCATAGCCCTCATGGGCCATCACATCCACCATACGTTCCGTATCATAGACATTCATCTGACAGCCATAGGTCTTGATAAACAGTTTTTTGGTCACGGATATTTGCCTCTTAATGAATCAAGCAAACGATTTTCAATGGTGCGCTGACAATAGGTCGATAACTCTTTGCGGGTTTTGAACAGATTGCGCGATACCGGTTCATGGAAATGCACCTCCACCTCTATCTTGAGAAGATTAAGCACCCCTTTTAAGTGAGGGCCCATCTCAAGGTCACCGTACCAGGCAACAGAGGGCCGGTTCGCCCGGATGGTGGGCATATTATTGATTCGCTTATAAACCAGCGTCACCGGCTGCACCATTAATTCCTGCATATGCCCCTGCTCATCAGGTTGGAGCCGCATGGCGTCCTCGGTCACCCCGAACAGGGAACTTTTGAACGGCATCACCCGCCCGCCGTCCGATGTGGTTCCCTCGGGAAATAATATCAGGTTATCGCCGTTATGCATGCGGTCCTGCATCTCTTTACGCTGTTCGATCACATCGGCACGTTTTTCCCGATCAATGAAGATAGTCCGTTGCAGGGAGGATAGATACCCAATGACCGGCCAGTCAATCATATCCTTTTTGGCGATGAAACAGGCCTTGATCACATGGCCCAATACCAGAATATCAATCCAGGACACATGGTTGCTGACGAACAGGGTCGGCGGCCCTTCCAGCGGCTCGCCAAATGTGGTGACCCGGATGTTCAGGGCATTGCATAGCGAACGATGAACAATATGCGGCCATGCCTTATAGCCGGGAAATCTCAATTTCTTGAAAATAATAGTCGGCGGTAACAACACGGCAAAACATAACAATGCCTTGAATATTCTGTAATATTCTCTCATTTGAATGACTTGGTATCCGCCTTAATGTCAAAACCTGTCCCTGTATATAGGGATGCCGGGGCTTTTACAACTTTTTGACTGATGATGATAGACTTATTTGAGGTCAAGGCTTAATTTTCACGCCATATAATTCCATCCGGTGATCAATAAGCCGGTAGCCGTATTTTTCAGCAATGCGTTTTTGCAGTTCTTCGATCTCATCATCATGAAATTCAATAACTTGGCCATTTTCCACATCAATCAGATGGTCATGGTGACGTTCACTGACCAGTTCAAAGCGGGCCCTGTTTTCACCGCTTTCCATCCGAAAGTCATGGCGTTCCAGAATGCCGGCTTCCTCAAACAGGCGCACGGTCCGGTAAATAGTCGCAATACTGATGCGCGAATCAATTTCGGTGGACCGCCGGTAAACTTCTTCCACATCCGGATGATCGCTGGCGTCCGACAGAACCCTTGCAATGACCCGGCGCTGGTCCGTCATCCGCATACCTTTTTCTATGCATATCTGTTCTATTTCTGACGTCATTAACCGAATTATCCTGTTGCTATTCATTATCACTTTAGGATTATACACCCTATATTCCCTGAGTCCAAATATATTACTTTCCGGGATATTTCAAAACAAGGGCATCCTGTTTTGACCCACCCACATTCCCGTAATAATCTTTCCGCCGCCCCACAGCCTCAAACCCGCATTTATGATACAGACCGATTGCCGCCTTGTTATCCGCCCGCACTTCAAGGAAAATTTCACGAATATCCAGCTTTTCAGCCTGATCGAAAACTTCGCTAATCAACAGACTGGCCATGCCCCGACCACGACATTCCGGCAATATACCGATGGACAGTATTTCTGCCTCATCCGCCGCATATCGCCAAAGGATATAGCCCACCACCTGCCCGGCCTGTGATATGGTCATGGCCAACACATGGGGTCCGCACAGGAGAGTTGCCATATCCCCGGCGGGCCAAAGCTGTTCCCCCGCGTCCATAAAACTTGCCTTTTGCAGTTCAGACAGCAATTGCGCCCCTGCCGGCCCGAGTTTCTGAAAAGAAACTGTCATGGATTCTGAAACGGATAATGGATAGGTTTTGCCGCCACAGCATCCGGCGCCCTAAGGTATAGCGGCGAAACCGCCGCCGGTTTTTTCCCTTCCTGCCATTGGGCATAGGCCATTTGGCCTAGCATTCCAGCATTGGGCTGAGTCGCTATATCAGGAAATTGCAGGTCAAGTGCATCCGGCAAAAAGGGTTTTACCAGATCGGCACCTGTACCAACCACGGCCCTCATCGCCGGTAATTTTGCCGCCACCTCAGCCAAAGGCACCGCCGCCGGGTCATTAAGTGCAACGGCGCATTTATTCTCTAATTTAAAAAGCTGTAAATATACTTCAGAACGGCGCGCATCATGGGCAACGGCAATGGGGCCTTCAACGCCTGCCGCCGCCGCATTTTGGGCTACGACCTCTAATGTGGTAAGGCCAATCAGGGAAATATCCAATGCCAATGCCAGCCCCTTGGCCGCCGCAAGGCCGATGCGCACCCCGGTAAAGGTTCCCGGCCCGCAAGTGACCGCTAAAGCATCCATATCGCCAAAGGACAGCCCGGCTGTATCGAGGGCCTCGCGGCACATGGGTATCAGGCGTTCCGCCTGTCCCCGCATCCGGTCCTCATAAAGTTCACACAGGATATTGCCATCCTCTATCACCGCAGCAGAGCAGGACGACAGGGCAGAATCAAGAGCAAGTATCTTCAAAGGATTTCGCACGCCTCATCAAAAGACAGCCGCTCATCCCTGTCCGGCAGGCTGTTTCTGTCGCCATATCCCATACTACACAGGAAATTTACCTGCCGACCGTCACCGTCGAAGAAAGCCTTATTCACCGCGCCCGCATCAAAGCCTGACATGGGACAACAATCAAGGCCAAGGGCGCGGGCGGCAATGATCATATAGCCCCCCTGAAGACAGCCATTACGGAAAGCGGTTTCCCGGGCCATGTCCTCATTCCTGGCATACATGTCTTTTGGTCGGCTACTGGCCTTATGGAGTTCCGGAAGTTTTTCATAAAAATTGGCATCACTTGATACGATGACCGTAAACGGCGCGGTTAGAATTTTTTGCCGGTTCAGTTCCATGGCACAATTGGCCAGTTTTTCTTTCATATCCGGCGTCTGAACAAACGTAAACCGGGCCGGACTGCAATTAAAAGCCGTAGGGCCCCACCGCAACAAGTCATACACCGCCCGAATGGTAATTTCAGAAACCGGCAAATCCTGCCAGCCTTTAAAGGAACGTGCCTCCCTGAAAATAACGTCCAAATCCCGATCTGAAAGTATATCCTGCGTCATAAATCATCCCATCTGACAAAACGACAGTTTAACATATATATGCCGCGCATGAAGCATATTTTCTTTTAAAAATATCCTGTTATACTTAGCCTGCATAAAGAGGGCCTGTAATGTTTAAAGCTGATCCACATTCCGTGTTGCGCAAATTCTTGTTGGGGATATATTTCATCTGGTCCTCGGCCATGATGGCAAACGCTCAAGCCCCGCAAGGTGAGGATTCTGCCGTTATCCTCATGTATCACCGTTTTGGCGAAGACAAATATCCCACCACCAATATCACTGTTGAACAGTTTGAGGCCCAACTGGCAGAATTAAAAAAAGAAAAATATAATATCGTACCGCTTGATGTCATCATCGCCGCCCTGAAAAACAAAACCGCCCTGCCACCGCGCACCATCGCCATCACCATTGATGACGCCTATGTTTCTATTCTGAACAAGGCCTGGCCCAGGTTAAAACAGGCGGGGTTCCCTTTCACCCTGTTTATTTCCACCGAACCGGTCAGCCAGAAGATTCCCGGCTATATGACATGGGACCAGATACGCAAGATGGCCCGTGACCCGCTGGTCACCATCGGTCATCACGGTCATACCCATAATCATTTGATCCATATGCCGCCCTCTCAGGCGACAAAAGACATTGAGATAGCCAGCGCAATCTATCAGAAAGAACTGGGGGCTGTCCCCGATATTTTTGCCTATCCATTTGGTGAGTTCAGCCCCACCTTGGAAAAAATCCTGAAAGATCAAAATATCAAAGCCGCCTTTGGCCAATATTCCAGTGCCGCCAGCAGCAACAGCAATCTGTTTGGCCTGCCGCGTTTTTCCTTTAATGAAAAATATTCGAAAATGAGCCGCTTTAACCTGATCGTTAATGCCCGGGCCTTGCCCGCCTATGACATTCTGCCGGTCAGTCCGGTCATCAGCGCAAACCCGCCCCATATTGGCTTTACGGTAAAAAAGAGCGTGCGGGGTCTGTCGGCCATGAGCTGCTACCCTTCTCATCTGGGCGCGGCTGCCAAAATCATCCGCATCGGCAGTAACCGTATTGAGGTACGTTTTGACAAGCCCCTGCCCGTTGGCCGCAGTCGCCTTAACTGCACCATGCCCGGCCCGAACAAGAGATGGTATTGGTTTGGCTTGCCGTTTTTCGTGAATTAACGCCTATACAGCCTCTACATTTTCCACTTCGGGAATATAATGTTTCAGCAGATTCTGAATACCGTATTTCAAGGTAGCGGTTGAACTGGGGCAACCGGAACAGGCCCCCTGCATACGCAAATATACCGTCCCGTGGGTATAGGCATGAAAGGTAATATCACCACCATCCCGGGCCACAGCCGGTCTGACACGGGCCTCAAGAAGTTCCTTGATCTGGGCAATTATTTCGGCATCCTCGGCATTTTCATCCACGGCGGGAACCTCGACTTCGTCCCGTTCCACGACCGGATCACCGGACGTGAAATGCTCCATGATGGCCCCCAGAACTTCGGTCTTGCGGTCATCCCAATCTTGGTCAGTCAGGGTTACAGCAATAAAATCAAAGCCGAAAAAGGCCCCCGAAACCCCCTCCACAGCAAAAAGCCGACGGGCCAGCGGTGAGTTTTCCGCCTCATCCCGGCTCTCGAAAAAAGCTGTCCCCTGTTCCATAACGGTCTCGCCGGGAACAAATTTCAAAGTAGCGGGGTTGGGCGTGGTTTCAGTCTGAATAAACATGTATCTGTCCTACTTCTTTAAGTACATAAGACATAGATGGCAATATTTCAGGATAAAATCAAGAGTGAAGCGGTCTTAAATGATAAAAAAGTCCGAATCAGACAAATTTATCAATCTCCCTGTCGGTCATATTACCGGGCACAACAAGAACCGGCATATGCAATACATCCAGCAATTCCTCGCGAAAAGCCTTGACCAGCGGACCGGGATCACCGTCCACATTGGCTCCAAGCACCAGCAGATGAATATCCTTGTCTTCCACAATATATTGGGTGATGACTTCGCCCGGCTCACCCTTGCGGATGATCTGTTCACAGTCAAGGCCGGACATTTCCTTTGCTTCGCGGGCAAACTGATCCATCATCTCCTGTGCTTCCTGCATGGCTTCCTCCTCCATGAGGTCCTGCACGGACATCCAGTGTTGAAATTCACTGGGCGGGATAATGCGGAGCAGGACAAGCGTGCCCCCTACACGCGCCGCCCGCAAGGCAGCCAGTCGCAAAACTTTCCTGAATTCCGGTGTATCATCGGCGATCACCAGAAATTTCCATTTGTTTTTTTGATCGGGCATCAGCATCCCCTCATTCTGTTCTCCACACATCTTGCCACTCAAAAGAGAAGCTTGGCAAGATTTTTTTATTTTAGCAGAATGTTGGTGATCTCTTTCAGGCGGGTTCTGGCCCGTAACAAATAGAACCCCTGTGCGGCAATATGGTTCTGAAACAGAAAACTATCCGCGTCACAATTTGATACGACCATGGGGTCAAGATCAAGCAGGCGCGACAGGCTTTGTTCCAACAAATCCCAGCTGCTTCCAATGTCCTTATCCGCAATAACCTTGCTGAAATCCGCCCGCAAACCTTTCAGCAACAGCCAATAGGCATAGGTCCGCCCCTTGACATCATAAAACAGATCATCGGCCTTGGTATCCAGCACGCAACCGATACCATTGTCTATTTTCCTGGCAATGGCATCCGATGAAGATCCAAGATCAAGGGAGAATTTATCCAATGTGGACAGAAGGTTATCCGTACGTCGCTCGAACGTAGCCTCGCCAGAGGCCAGACGCGTATTGTAAAGCCTCAAGTTTTTCAGGGCATTATTATATTGCTTTTCCGCCGGGGCGACGAACAGGAATATGGATACGCTGGGATCCCAATACCACCGGTCCGGGGCATAATTTATGCCGCTGGCCACCTGGGTCAGATTTTTATCAAGCTGGCTGGAGCCCCGCATGCGGCTCAACTGGTCCTTCAGTTCAATGGCAAAGATGGCATTGGCGGCAATCATACCCTTTTGAAAATTCGCCATATTATCCAACAGAGAGCCGGGCTTGAACCACGGGTCATTGGAAATCCACGCATGCTGATTTACTTCCCGGTCAATCATGGCAGCGGACATGGCGACCACATAGCTACCCACTGCCGACTCCGCCAGACGGTCTGCTGCGAAATTTTTATCTGTATTGATATTTTCGACCAGCACCATGCCGATTAAATAATAAAAGAAGACAACGGTCGTAAAAATTACCAGAATTCGTCTGGCAATCTTCACGGTGATTCTCTCACGCAACCACTGGAACACCAGCTTTAGTCTTTTCCACATGCATCCTGCCCTTGAATTTCCGAAATTTCAGGCCGCAAACGCCCATGGAAACATCCGCGTTTAGTTTTTATCCAGCTCTATGACAACCTTGTCCGTTGTGCCGCTGACACCGGGGAAGTTGGTAAACAGGGCCTGAACCATATTAGGCATCAATTTTGCCAGATTATTGCTTCGCCCGGTGCTTTCCACCGTTCCTTCAAACAGGTTTTTCTTGCCCTCAACATTTGGCCGAATGACCATGCTGAGTTTGCGGGTATAATTGACGTAAGACCTTATATCGCTATTCCCGAAACCGGAATAGCCAAAATAAGGATAACCGAAACCGCCGTAATGCCCAAAATAACCGTAAGGGGAATAATGGCCAAAGCCATAACCATAACCGTACCCATATCCGTAACCATAGCCATAACCATAACCAAAATTATAGCTTCTGACCATGACCTTGCCGTCATCCACGGAATAATCCAGTTCCACAATCAGGTCCGGTTTTTTATCACCTGCGGGGGTATATCCCTGACGCGCAAGATAGCTACCCACCATATTGGCATAGGAAGCAAATTCAAGGCTGGTATTTTTCGCCGGGTCCGATGGCACAATCACCACTGTTTCACCCTTGGGCGGCGGCAATTCATGGAAGCGTGACACATTGGATTTGAATGTGCTACTACAGGCGGAAATCAACCCGACAACACCTATTATGATTAAAAATCTGATCGTTTTATACATAATCTTTACCTTAAACTTTATCCCTCTCCACAAGAGATACTCTTAAGATAGTATGTTACCATCAAGATTGCAAGAACCCCACGATATTGTGAACATCTTTTAATATGGGTGCCGAAATAACCCGCGCCTTCTCTGACCCTTCTTTAAGAATTTGATCAATATAGGTTTTTTCATCACAAAGCCGTTTCATTTCCTCTGTAATAGGCCCAAGAACTGAAACGCTTAATTCCGCAAGATCACTTTTAAAGGTGGCAAACCCCTGACCGCCATATTCGGCGCAAATATCCTCGGCCCGCCGATCGCTGAGGGCGGCAAAGATATTGATCAGGTTTTTTGCTTCCGGGCGGCCTTCCAGTCCTTCCACCGTTGCGGCAATAGATTCGCTGTCGGTTCTGGCCTTTCTGATTTTCCGGGCAATAGTATCCCGGTCATCGGTCAGGTTAATACGGCTGTTTTCTGACGGATCGGATTTGCTCATTTTCGCATTGCCGTCCCGCAAAGACATAACGCGCGTAGCTTCCCCAAGAATCAGCGGCTCTGTAATCGGAAAGAAATCTGTGCCGTAATCACTGTTAAACTTCTGGGCAATATCACGGGTCAGTTCCAGATGCTGTTTCTGATCCTCGCCCACCGGCACATGGGTTGCTTTGTAAAGCAGAATATCCGCCGCCATCAGATCAGGATAGACATAAAGCCCCACACTGGCCCGTTCCCGGTTTTTACCGGCCTTTTCCTTGAATTGGGTCATACGGTTGAGCCAGCCCATACGCGCCACACAGTTGAAAATCCACGCCAGCTCCGCATGGCCCGGCACCTGTGACTGATTAAAAATAATGCATTCTTTTGGATCAATACCACTGGCGATCATACCCGCCGCTACTTCACGGGTCGCGTCCCGTAATGTGGCCGGGTCCTGCCAAACGGTGATCGCATGCAGGTCAACAACGCAGAAAATGCTCTCATATGATTTTTGCAACGTCACCCAGTTACGAATGGCGCCCAGATAATTGCCGAGGGTTAAATTGCCGGAGGGCTGAACGCCGGAGAAAATACGTTGTTTAAAATCAGTCATTGTTTTTCTTCCTTGAGAATATTTTGGCTATATTTCTCACACTATAATAAAAAAAGCCACTCTGAAAATCAGAGTGGCCCAAGTTTAGGGAGGAAACGCCCACGAAGGGCTAGAGAAATACTCCTACACCAAGAGTATCCTCTCCTCTATAATTAGACTTAATACCCATGAAAGCAAGAGAAAAATTATCTTTATTTAACAATGTCTTAGCCTTGACATGAAAAGCACACTGTGTCTTTTTAGCAACAGTATAAAAAATGTGAAAAAGGGTAATATATTCAAGGATATATCCCCTGTTTACCTCAAAAAGAACATTTTTATCACATCTTCTCATGATCAAAAAAATATTCTGAAAAAAGCCTGAAATCAGATATTTTTGATGCCATGAGCCTGTAAACCACGCCGATTCATCAAAAAGACATCAGCTGATCCCGATCAAATCAAAGGCCACTGCGGCCCAGAACATGCCCCACACCACAAAGGCTATCCCGGTGGTAATCAGCATTTTCCGGCCAATATTGGCCTTCACAGGAGCGCCGGGCTCTATGCCGTCCTCATATTCCTCACCGCTTTCATGCACGCCCTTAATACCAAAGGGCAGAACCATGAAAAAAACCAGCCACCAACAGACAAAAAAGACAACAAGATGATTAGCTATGGTCATGTCTATACCTCTTCCAGTTCGACAAGAGTGCCGCAAAAATCTTTGGGATGTAAAAATAAAATTGGTTTGCCGTGAGCCCCGGTTCTTGGCTCGCCGGAGCCTAATATGCGCATACCTGCCGCCAAAAGCTTATCCCGCGCCGCGTGAATATCATCGACCTCATAACAGATATGATGAATACCGCCGGATTTATTCTTAGCCAGAAAGCCTGCAATAGGCGAATCATCGCCCAAGGGGTAAAGCAATTCAATCTTGGTATTGGGCAGTTCCACAAAGACCGTGATCACACCGTGGTCGGGTTGTTCAGTGGCCTCGGAAACTGTCGCGCCCATCACATCCCGATAGAGCGATACCGCCGCCTCCAGATCATTCACCGCAATGGCCACATGGTTTAATTTTCCGATCATAAGTCTTCCTTTAAAGAATCAGGGAGTTTTCTTTGAAAAATAATGATGTTATTGCACACCGAGAATGTTTCTGGTTGCATTGTCCAACTCTTCCCCCTGAGGAAGATTCGGTCCAGAAATAAAACGATTGGAAAACTCTTCCAACTCAAACCTAAGCTTTCGCACTTCAACGAGTTCTCTTTGTTGCCCATGAGGTACTGGATCGCCAAGTTTGTATGTGTACACCGTAATAGTTTCATGACTTGCCTTATTTGTAAGCGGTATATCATTGCCTATCACGTCTTCAAATTTCTGGTAAACAATATCTGGCAGGATGAAATAAAGCCCTTTCTTTACAAGATTCGATCGCGAATAGGTGACACCTTTTCGTATTAATTGGGGAATAAGTCGCTTATAAACATTTGCCCAGTTCAAGCCATGTTGTGATGATGGTAGCATTGCCCTATCTGTTTCAGGTGACATATTTTTATAGGCATGCCAAGCATCACGGTA
>UOED01000056.1_pt1 | contig 25160 bp, 24 predicted proteins | sample 1990161 | NCBI WGS metagenome assembly UOED01 (sample SAMEA4728526, study PRJEB27164) | hydrothermal vent metagenome | biome: marine basaltic hydrothermal vent biome; feature: marine hydrothermal vent; material: mineral | place: Pacific Ocean | collected 2011-06-14/2011-07-23 | depth 1741 m | reverse complement strand
GCAGGGTCAGTCGTGTCCGGCGCGTCCGGTGATTTGACCTCAGGCTCTTTTTGTTCAGTTGTATCCGAAACGGCGGGACTTTCGGCCTCTGCCGCATCCACCACCGGCGTGTCCACAGAGGGTGCGGGCTCCTTCCAGCTATGCTTGCATTTGGCACAACGAACCCTGCGGCCATCGGGCAACAAGGCTGCCGGGTCAACAACATATCGTGCAGAACATTCGGGGCAGGTAAGGATCACTGAGATTAGCTCTTATTATTTTATGGGATACAGCTTAATATGATTATAATCTGATGAAATGATTAACGCAAGAGTCCTGATAAGTCCTCGATTTATCAGTTTACGGCATTGGGGTGACTTGCTATGGTTAGAACCAGTATATAATAATAAGAGGCGTGATATAGGTGATCCATTTTGAGAATGTCGGCATGCGTTATGGCATGGGGTCGGAGGTATTGAAGGATATTTCGTTCAACCTGAAGCCGGGATCTTTGCATTTCCTGACCGGCCCCAGCGGCGCGGGCAAGACCAGTTTGCTAAAACTGATGTATCTGGCCCATCGCCCGTCGCGGGGTAAGATCACCATGTTTCGGGAGGATATGGCCGGGGCGGCCCGTAAAGACCTGCCGAAATTTCGCCGTAAAATCGGGGTGGTTTTTCAGGATTTCAGACTTCTGGATCACCTGACCGCCGTGGAAAATGTGGCTTTGCCGCTCTGGATTGCGGGCGGCAGGGGGGCCGAGATAGAGCAACATGTTGAGGAGCTGTTGACCTGGGTTGGTCTGAAAGGCCGCATGAAGGCCCGCCCCCCCACATTGTCGGGCGGCGAAAAACAACGGGTTGCCATAGCCCGTGCGGTCATCAAAAGGCCTGATTTATTGCTGGCGGATGAGCCAACAGGAAATGTTGACCCGGCCATTGCCAAGCGGATCATGCATTTATTTGTCGAGCTTAACAAGCTGGGCACCACGACGGTTATCGCCACCCATGACATGGGCCTTGTGGAGGAGGTGAAGGCGGACCGGCTACATTTGAGTGACGGAATACTGCAATTGATCAAAGCAGGCCAAAGTCTGCCGAAAACCACCCCGTTTGACCCGGCGGCTTTTAAAACTGCCCACCTTGATCAGAATGAATTTGGCCCCCTGGGTTATGACGGGGAGGATGAGCTGTGACCAAGGCCATTCATTTCCTGCCCGATGAGGAAACCCACGAGGCAACACGCCTTTTGCCTTATGTTATGGCGGTGATGGTTTACCTCAGTGCGCTGGCCCTGATGGGGAGCATGATGCTTCATAAAGGCTTTGGGGATATGACCGAAAGCCTGAGCAATCGTCTGACTATACAAATCACGACAGCAGATGCACAGGCACGGAATGCGCAGGTGGATGAGGTTACGGCCCTGTTACGCAAAACGCCGGGCATAGACTATGTGCGCAAACTCAATGAGGTTGAGATTGAGGAACTGCTGGAGCCATGGCTTGGCAAGGGTAATGTCACAAGCGACCTGCCGGTTCCAGCGATTCTTGATGTGACCGTCAGCCGCGACCTGACGCTAAATCTGAATGCGGTGCGGGGGATGCTGGCTCAGGTATCCGGGAATATTCATCTTGACGATCATCAGCAATGGCTGGGGCGGTTTTTGCGGCTGATGGATATGGTGGAATATACGGCGTTGGGTATTTTGCTGCTGGTGGTGCTGGCCACAGTCTGCATCGTTATATTCGGCACCAAGGCCGGGATGGCGGAAAATCGGGAAATTATCGCCGTGATGCATCACTTGGGGGCGCAGGATAGTATGATTGCCCGCGCCTATCAGAGCCGTTTTATGAAATATGGCCTGAAAGGCGGTATTATCGGGCTTGTGCTGGCCTTTATCACCCTTGTCTCCCTGATTTATCTGTCCCGTGATTTGGCGGAGGGGCTGGTCAGGATACCGGAATTGCCGGTTGTTGAAATCGCGGTGCTTTTGGTCATTCCTTTTCTGGCCGCGTTAATTTCCATGCTGACCGCCCGCATAACTGTCTTGCGGGGATTGGGACGAATGGTATAGGAGAGAGGGGCATATGAAATATTTATTGTATCTGTTACTTGCTCTTATCCTGACGTGGGTCGGGGGGCTGGCCTATTTTATTTATGATTTGTCGCAGGTTGAAATGCCGCCTCATGACAAAACGGACGGTATTGTGGTCCTGACTGGCGGCAAGAACCGGCTTCAGGAGGCGGTCAGCCTGCTGGAAAAAGGCATGGCGAACAAGCTGTTTATCTCCGGCGTTAATGCAAAGGTTACCGAACAGGAATTACAGGCTGTTCTTGGCATTCCAAAAGAACTTTCTGATTGTTGCATTGAAAGCGGGACGATGGCCAAAGATACGGTGGGTAACGCGCAGGAAATATCCCTGTGGGTGGCGCGCAGTCATATGTCGTCCATCAGGGTCGTGACTTCGCTGGAACATATGCCGCGCGTCATGGTTGAGATGCGCCGCCTGATGCCGAACATTGTTATGATAGCCCATCCTGTGGGCCAATGGCGGCCTGAAAATATCCGTTTTCTGTCATTGGCGCGGGAATATAGTAAATATCTGATCAGCGTCATGCGCGCCCGAATTTCAAAAGTTTAAAAATATACATTGAATTATATCTAATATTAACAGACCCTAAAGTAGCTCCCTTTATATAATTCGCATAACTTACAACAGAAAGTGGATGCGAATGACATATAGTATTTTAAAGAAAACAACGGCAATTGGTTTCGGTGCTCTAATCGCGATGAGTGTGGTCAGCACATCGGCGCAGGCGGATGGTATTGCCATGGGCCTGAAAGCCAGTACCCAGGGGGTGGGAATAGAAGTAACCGGGGGCCTGAGTGATTATGTCAATTTACGGGTCGGGGCAAATTACGCGAAACTTAATAAAACCCTCACCAAGAGCGGCAACAATTATGATTTCGACCTGAAGTTAAAAAGCTTTAATGCCCTGATTGACTGGCATGTGCTGGGCGGCGGCTTTCGCATCACCGGCGGGGCGGTTTTCGACAAGAACACCCTGAACGGACAGGCGGTTACGTCCAACACCTATGATATTGGTAATATGACCTTTACCAGTGCCGAAGTTGGCACCCTGAACGGTAATATTAATTTCCGGGATATATCACCCTATATCGGTATCGGCTGGGGTAATCCGATCAACAAAGATAGCGGCTGGACATTCATGGTTGACCTTGGCGTTGTATTCACCGGGACGGCGCGGGTTGCCCTGACGTCCACAGGCGGCACCCTGTCCAATGATGCGACTTTCCTGACCGAGGTTCGCCGGGAAGAAGATAACGTCCGGAATGATCTGGAGACGTATAAATATTACCCGGTGGCATCTCTGGGATTATCCTATAAATTCTGATTTATTTCTTTCCTGTTGGCTGGACCCTAGATATAATCCGGCCAAAAGACAGGAAAAGAAATAAATATGCGTTTCAGGGTTCTGGTTTCGACCGTTATAATAGCTATCGTCGGTTATAGTCTGTTCTGGTTTTATATGGCGGGGGAGCTTGAGGACCGGATAGAGGCCTGGGCGCAAACTCAAAAGCCCCGGGGCCTTAGCCTGCGCTATAAAGAGCTTGATATAACAGGTTTCCCCTACCGTATGGAGCTGGCCTTCACGGACCTGAATGTGGTTAAAACCAATGGCGAGGGCCTGCCGGTTCTGTTTATGGCCCCCAATATTACCCTGATTGCTTTTCCGTGGAATATCTATCACGGGGTGATGGTCAGTGACGGCGGGGCCTTGCGCATTGGCCGGCGGACGAATCCGGCCCTGACCTTGGCTTTTGGCAAAAGCCGGGCCTCGGTGGTCTTTGACCGGGCTGATGGTGAGTTTCTGCGGTTTTCTGCGGTGCTTGGCAGCATGAAATGGGTCGGACAGAATGACGACCTTGCCGCCTCTACCGCTGATGAGATGAAATTGCACATCCTGCGGCCCCAACAGGATGACGGCCAGGATGATATGGAGCTTCCGGTGCAGGTAAAGCTGTTTGTGGAACTGGACGGCCTTGCGGTTCGGGATTATTTCGATAAGAAGCTGGATAAGGTCCGGTTAGACCTTGAACTTCACGGTAAATCCCTCCCCGGCTATTCAAAAGAAAGTTTGGCGGCATGGCGCGATGAAGGCGGGACTTTATCAGTGAAAAATATTGAGGTTATCGCGGATAATATGAATGTTGAACTGAACGGCGAGCTTAGTCTTGATCAGGATATGAAGCCGCTGGGCGCATTTTCCGCCAAATTACAGTCTCTCAATGAAATGAAGGACGGTATGCCGGAAAATAAATTGATGCAGGAACTAGGGCGTCTGGGAAATCCGGATAGCAAAGCCCCCTCTGAATTGGCCGTCAGCCTGCAAAACGGGCTGCTCTACCTCGGTCCGGTCCCGGTTTATGAACTGGCCCCTGTGGTGGAATAAGTTTTATTTATCCTCCGGGTGGCGGCCAAGGTCTCGGCCAAAGTCAGGCACATCTTCTTCCTGCCCGGCCTCGATAATCTGGCGGCGGATGCGGCGGGTGCGGTCAAATAATTCGAACAGCTTGTCGCCTTCGTCATAGCGGATGGACCGTTGCAGAGCGGTCAGGTCTTCGCTGAACCGGCCCAGCATTTCTAACACCGCTTCCTTGTTATTGAGAAACACATCTCGCCACATGGTCGGGTCAGAGGCGGCAATACGGGTGAAATCCCGGAACCCCCCGGCGGAATATTTGATCACCTCGGACTTGGTAACCTCTTCCAGATGCCGGGCTGTGCCGACAATATTATAGGCGATCAGATGGGGCAGGTGGCTGGTGATGGCCAGAACCATATCGTGATGCTCCGGCGTCATTTGCTCTACCTTGCTGCCAAGGGCCAGCCAGAATTTTTCCAGTTTTGCGGTCTGGGCCGCATCACAGCCTTCGGGCGGGGTCAGGATGCACCAGCGGCCTGTGAACAGCCCGGCAAAACCCGCCTCGGGCCCGGATTGCTCCGTCCCGGCCACCGGATGTCCGGGGATCAGGTGACAATCCGCACGTATATGGGGCGACAGAGACTTGACCACGCTGGCCTTCACCGATCCCGCATCGGTCAGGATGGCTCCGGCTTTCATATTCGGACAGATGAGTTCTCCCAATGCGCCGTAGGAGCCAACAGGGGTGGCCAGAATGATCAGGTCTGCGCCTTTTACGGCCTCTTTAGGATCAGAAGTGATCAGGTCACATAACTGCAACGTCCGCGCCGTATCGCAATGGTCCGGATTATTGTCACAGCCAACTAAACGGTCTGTAACCTTATTCTCCGTGATGGCCCGGGCGATAGAGGAGCCGATCAGGCCCATGCCGATTATGGTGATTTTCTTAAATGGCATTATTTTTCCAGAAATTCTTTGAGCAGGCAGATAACCCTCTTGTTTTGATCTTCCGTCCCCACGGTCAGGCGCAGACAGTCCCCAAGGCCATGCCCCGGTAACCAGCGCAGGATATAGCCCCGTGACAGCAGAAATTCATTGGCTCTTTCCGCCGTTTTACCCTTGGCGGCAAAGCGGATCAGGATGAAATTTGCCACCGATGGAATAGGCTCCAGCCCGAGGCCCAACAGTTCCCCGCGCAAATAATGTAGCCATTTTGTGTTATGGGTGCGGGCCTTTTGTTCAAAATCCAGATCACTCAGGGCAGCGACACCGGCGGCTTGGGTAACGGACGGGATATTAAACGGGTCGCGGATGCTGTCCAGAATGCGCGCCATTTCCGGACAGGCATAGCCCCAGCCAAGGCGAAGGGCGGCGAGACCATAAAGCTTGGAAAAGGTGCGGGCCATCAAAACATTATTGGACTTGTTGACCAGTTCAATACCGGCCTGAAAATCATCCGCTGTGACAAACTCGGCGTAGGCCCCGTCAAGAACCAGAACAACATTATTCGGTATATTCCGCCACAGCCGCTCTACCTCCGCCGCTGAAATATAGGTGCCGGTGGGGTTGTTGGGATTGGCCAGGAAAATGATCCGCGTTCGCGCCGTCACGGCGGCCAGAATATTATCCACATTGGTGGTGTAATCCGTATCCTCCACTTCCACAGGCACACCGCCGAAACTGCTGGCGGCAATGGGATACATCATAAAGCTGTGGCGGCTGAAAATCACTTCATCACCGGGAGCGAGATAGGCCCGGCAGACCAGTTTCAATATCTCATCTGATCCCACGCCGCAGACAATCTGTTCCGCTTTGATGTCATGTTTCGCCCCAAGAGCGGCGCGCAGGTCGTGGTATGTTGCATCGGGATAACGGTGGAGCCTGCCTGCCTCTGCCAGATAGGCCTCAATCGCCTTTGGGCTGGCACCGAGAGCGCTCTCGTTGGAGGATAATTTAACCACTTCGCTGGCCCCGTCTACTTGGGATTTTCCGCCCACATAGACGTCAAGCTGCTTTATCCAGGGCCGTGGTTCCGGTCCGCTCATGGTCATTTCCTGATATTATCTGTTGTCCTGCCCCTTGGGATTATATTTATCTGAGGTAAATTTCAACTGTTCTTTTGCCAGATAATGATTATGTTGTTTTTTATGAATCAGAATATTGACGCAGAATATGGGGAAGATGGCCGGGCCGATGTGGTGACATTGGGCCGGGATGCCCCTCTGCGCCTTGATTCTGGCGAGGAAATATCCGCTTTCGATGTGGCCTATAAAAGCTGGGGCCGGCTGAATAAAGACCGTAGCAACGTAGTCCTTGTCTGTCATGCGCTGACCGGGGATCATTATGTGCGCGGTATCAGCCCAATCACCGGCAAGCGGGGATGGTGGGAAAATATGGTTGGCCCCGGCAAGCCGGTGGATACGGACCGCTATTTTGTCCTTTGCATTAATGTGCTTGGCTCTTGCGCAGGGACCGTTGGGCCGGCGTCCGTAAACCCGGCCACGGGCAAGCCTTACGGCCTTGACTTTCCGGTGATCACCATCGGGGACATGGTGCGGGCGCAGGCTATGTTACTGGACCATCTGAAAATCGAGACGCTCTTTTCGGTTATTGGCGGGTCCATGGGCGGGATGCAGGCCCTGCAATGGGCCGCTGATTATCCAGACCGGGTCAAGACGGCCATTGCCATCGCGACCACATGGCGTCATTCGGCCCAGAATATCGCCTTTCATGAGGTGGGCCGTCAGGCGATTATGGCGGATGCGAACTGGAAAGGCGGGCGTTATCTGGATCAGAAGGAACAGCCCCACGCCGGGCTGGCGGTGGCCCGTATGGCGGCCCATATCACCTATATGTCCGAGAGCGGGCTGACCAGCCGTTTTGGTCGGAATTTGCAGGACCGGGACAAACTGGCCTTCGGTTTTGACGCGGATTTTCAGATTGAAAGCTATCTGCGTCATCAGGGGATTTCCTTTGTCGACCGCTTTGATGCCAACAGCTATCTCTATATCACCCGGGCCATGGATTATTATGACCTGAGCGCCGACCATGACGGCGTTCTGGCCAAGGCCTTTCAGGACACAAAGACCCGTTTCTGCGTATTGTCCTTTACCTCTGACTGGCTCTATACCACGGAGGAAAGCCGCCATATTGCCCGGTCCCTTAATGCCATCGGGGCGCGGGTGAGCTTTGCCGATATTGATATGGACAAGGGCCATGACAGCTTTCTGCTGGACTGTGCGGAGATGGACGGTATCGTGTGCGGCTTCCTCAATTCGGAGGCGGAAATGATGGAGGTGCAGGGCTCATGAATATTGATCAGTCAAGGGCCTCGGACATTCGGGTTGACCTGCTCGAGATTGCGCGGGTGATAGATTCCGGTTCAACAGTGCTTGATGTGGGCTGCGGAGATGGCAGTCTGCTGGATTATCTGGTGCGGGAAAAACAGGTGGACGGGCGCGGTATCGAGCTTAGCCCGGAGGGGGTCAACCGCTCTATCGCCAAGGGCCTGTCAGTCATTCAGGGCAATGCGGAGGAGGATATTACATTCTATCCCGATGATTGCTTTGATTATGTGATCCTGAGCCAGACATTACAGGCCATGAAACGGCCTGACCGGATGCTGGAGCAATTGCTCAGGGTCGGGCGCAAGGCAGTTGTATCTTTTCCCAATTTTGGTCATTGGCGGGTGCGGCTCAGTCTGGGGCTGTTTGCCACCATGCCGGTCAACAAGACACTGGATTATCCGTGGTATGCCACACCCAATATCCATTTCTGCACTATCCGGGATTTTGTTAATCTGTGCGACAGGCTGGATATTCATGTGGAACAGACCATGGCCATTAACAGCAAGGGCTACCGGATGCCTCTGCATAATCTGGCTCTGGCGAACTTGATGGCGACACAGGGTATGTATGTGATTACCCGAAAGTAATGACCCTAGAAATCATACAAAAGGCCGGCCCGGGCAACCGTGTCGGTTTTTTTGCGTCCCAGCGGAGCGCCCTTGTCATAGCGGATGTCATAGGAGAATTTACTGCTGAGCGACCCATTGATCTTGACCTTCAGGGCTGTTTTGCTTTCAATAACATTCTTGGTGCCTAAATAAAAGATAGTGGTATTGGTCAGGTCGCTCCGGTCATTTATGGTCCAGTCAAAGATGCTGCTGGCAAAGCCGTTAATGCTGGTGTTATAGCTCTCTCCGGGCAGATCGCGGGTGAACAGGATACTTGGACCGCCCTCAACTTTCCAGCTATAGCTGTCAGAGCTGATGATCGGATAACCAATACCCAGGGAAGTTGTTATCCGTTCCCGAAAAGCGCCGAACTGGTCATTCTCATATCCGGTAAAGCCTGTGAGGTAGATTTTGTCCGAGACATCATAATCCAGTTTGTAGGAAATTCCCCATCTGCGTTTGTCTGTTACGCCAGTATTCTTATTCAGGTCAAAATAGGTGGCAATCACATGGTGAAGCTGGTCCGTTTCCCGCTTCAATTTTCCGGCCAGACCCAGAGATTCCTGTTGGGTGTTTCCTGATGAACGCAAATAATTCAGTTCCACTTCCTTCTCCCAGCCACGAAGAGAGAAAAAGCCCGTATCATCTTTGACCATCTCTTTAACAACGGCAGGGGCAGGTTGGGTAACAGGGGTGGTTTTTGCAACAGCTACGTCTTTCTTTTCCGGCATCTGTTTTTTCAAATTGGCGACCAGTTCATTTATAGCCGCTGCCGCAGCCGGATTGGCGGCAATGGCAAGGCCCGCCACCAGATCAAGATTTGCGCCATTGTCCTTTTGGGAAGCGACAATAAGCAAATTCATAATATCCGGCGATATTTGTGCGTTGGCCGCAGGGGACAAGGTTATGAAAAAGGCTGTAACAGCCGCCATTACGATTGTTTTAGGATGGAAAGACATGAGTAAGCTCGTGTTTAAGGTTATGGCACCTGATTAAAGGTTAAGTGAAAGACAACGGGTATCGCACTGCTGATTGATGGTAGTTTCGCCAATTCCTTTAGCTTTTTCAGGCCGGAAAGTAAATTGAATTTCTCCGCATCCAGAAAAATAATACCGTTCGGCACCACAACAATCGTTTTTTCTGACAGGCGCAGGACCGTGATTTCTGATTCAATGACTTGCGTTTGGCCATGCAGGTTAAAATCAAAGGCCATATCTATGGGCATTTGCCCGCCAACTTTCAACTTTTTGAACATAGCCATATCAATCTGCCCTTTCAGACTGGCAACCGGATAATCGGTGACCTGAAACAGAAATTCCTTCATACGTGCGTTGCGAATATCAACCCATGTTTCAACACTGGACAGGTCGATGAGCAGGGTAATATCGCCGCCTTCCGTTATTCTGCCTTTCAGGTGCTGAAAGTGATTGCTTTCACCAATAGAGTTCTTTTTGATAGAGCCATAGGAAAGGTTTGATTTCTCCTGATCCAGAATCCAGTCCGCATGGGCAGCGGTGATGGAGAAGAGAAAGATAGCGCAGAATGAAATGATTTTTGAAATTGCCATGATACGGTCCCTGATTGTTTTTCCTAAAATAGCAAATTCAAACAAAAAAGGCCAGAGAGCTTACTCTCTGACCTTTCAGTAAATTATTTGCATATTCTAGACGTAGAATTTTTCGTCTTTGGCGGCTTTGTCGCGCAACATATTCGGGACCGAGAATCCGGTGCCGTATTTCTGGGCAAGATTGTCACATTCGGCGGTGAATTTCTTCACGCCAATGGTGTCAACCATGCTAAGCGGTCCGCCGGTCCAGGGGGCAAAACCCCAACCGAATATGGCACCAATGTCCGCATCTTCCGGTGCGGTAAGGACACCTTCCTCATAACAGCGGATGACCTCTATCGCCTGACGATAGAGCAGGCGGTTGGTGACTTCTTCAGCGGTTGGCTGATTTTCCGCCAGCGGGAAATGCTCGGCCAAACCAGACCACAGATGCTTGGTGCCGCCTTCGGGATAGTCATACCAGCCCTTGCCGTTCTTCTTGCCCTTGCGGCCTAGCTCCAGATACATTTTCTCAATGACCGCATCGGCGGGCTGTTCTACGTAAGCGTCGCCAAGACCTTTCTTGGTGGCCTGTCCCACATGATAACTCAGTTCGATACTGACCTCGTCACCGACGGCGAAAGGCCCAACGGCCATGCCGCTAAAGATACCGCAATTTTCGATCAGGGCCGGGGAAATGCCCTCGGCCAGCATATTGACCGCTTCGGTCACATAGGTGCTGAAACAACGGCTGGTATAGAAACCACGGCTGTCATTGACCACAATCGGTGTTTTCCGGATCTGGGCCACATAGTCGAGAGCCTTGGCCAGAGCAATATCGCCGGTTTCCTCACCCAGAATGATCTCGACCAGCGGCATTTTATCCACCGGCGAGAAAAAGTGAATACCGATAAACTGGCTTTCGTCGCGGGAGGCTTTGGCAAGACCGGTGATTGGCAGTGTCGATGTGTTCGAGCCATAGATACAGCTTTTATCCACCACGGCTTCGACCTTAGCGGTAACATCCGCCTTGACTTTCACATCTTCCAGCACGGCTTCGATGATCAAATCGCAACCCGCAAGGTCCGCATAGTCAGTGGTCGGTGTGATCAGCGACAGGATGCCATCGGCCTTTTCCTGGGTCATTTTCTTGCGTTTGACCCGTTTTATAAGCAGCCCTTCTGAATAGGCTTTACCCTTTTCGGCAAAAGCCATTTCACGGTCTAGCAGGATAACCTCTATGCCAGCCATAGCAGAGACAAAGGCAATGCCCGCGCCCATCATGCCCGCGCCCAACATACCAAGTTTCTTGGTTTTCATAGGCGGCACGTCTTTGGGACGGCGGATGCCTTTCTCGGCGGCCTGCTTGTTAACGAACAGGGTACGGATCATATTGGGGGCCACATCGCCCATAAGCAGGGTGGCAAAATATTTGCTCTCAATACGAATGGCCGTATCCATGGGCATCTGATGGCCCTCATAGACGCAAGAGAGGATAGCCACAGCCGCCGGGTAATTACCCTTGGTTTCTTTCTGGACCATGGCCTGCGCGCCCATGAATGTCTGGGAGATGCCGGGGTTGAAGGCCCCCTGACCACCGGGAACCTTGAAGCGTTTTTCATCCCATGGCTGAACCGCCTTGCCGCCGCCGGTGATCCAGGCTTTGGCCCTGGCAACCACATCCTCAACAGGCGCGATTTCATGGACCACATTATTGGCCAGTGCATTTTTCGGATTCATATTCTTACCCTGAAGCAAGAAGGGCAGGGCTGGTTGCACGCCCATCAGGCGTGGTAGACGTTGGGTGCCGCCCGAACCGGGATGCAGGCCAACCATGACTTCGGGGAGGCCAAGGGTGATCTTGGGATGATCGCCCACAACCCGGTAATGACAGGCAAGACAGATTTCCAGACCGCCGCCAAGGGCCAAGCCGTTAATGGCCGCCGCAAAGGGCTTGCCGCAAGTTTCCATGGCGCGCAGGATACCGTTCATCCGGTAGGCCCCGGCATAAATTTCCTCAGGCGTCTTGTTGGCAATATCGTCGGTCATGCCAAGCAGCATACCCAGATCAGCCCCGGCAACGAAAGATCCCTTTTTACCAGAGGTAATTACGGCTCCTTTAATATCGTCATTTTCAGTGATCCGGCCTATCAGAATCTCCAGTTCATCCAGCAATTGCGCCGAAATAATGTTCATGGATTTACCCGGCAGATCAATGGTGAGCAGGGCAATGCCGTCCTGATCAAGCTCATATTTGATAATTTCAGTCATTTTCATATTTCCTTCTTATACGCGCTCGATGATGGTTGCTGTGGCCATGCCGCCGCCAACGCAGAGAGAGGCTAAGGCCGTGGATTTATCGGACCGTTCCATTTCTTCCAGCGCGGTGCCCAGGATCATAACCCCGGTCGCACCCAGTGGATGGCCCATAGCGATGGACCCGCCGTTCACATTAACATTGGCCTGATCCAGCTCCAGCTCTTGCATGAAACGCAGGGCGACGGCGGCAAAGGCTTCGTTGATTTCCCAGACATCAATGTCTTTTGTGGTCATGCCAGCCCGTTTCAGGGCTTTTTTGGCCGACCGTCCGGGGCCGTCCAGCATCACAACAGGCTCTGAGCCAATATCGGCAAAGCTGATGAATTTGGCGCGCGGTTTCAGGCCGAGTGTCTCGCCCATTTCCTTTGTGCCGATCAGAAATCCGGCGGAGCCGTCTACGATGCCGCTGGCATTTCCGGCGTGATGGATATGGGTGATTTTTTCCACATGGGGGTAGCGTTTCAGGGCAATGCTGTCGAACCCGAACTCGCCCATATCGGCAAAGGATGGTTTCAATCCGGCGAGGGCTTCCATGGTGGCTTCGGGGCGCATATGCTCGTCATGGTCAAGGACAGTCATGCCCAGCTTGTCTTTGATGACCACAAGGGATTTGTCAAAATGGCCCTTGTCCCAAGCGGCCTTGGCCCGTTGCTGGCTCTGGACGGCAAAGGCGTCGCAGTCTTCACGGCTGAAACCATAAAGATTACCCATCAAATCCGCGCCGATGCCTTGTGGGGCAAAGCCGATCTGATAGGATGTTTGTGGGTCAACGGCCCATGCGCCACCATCGGATCCCATGGGAACCCGTGACATGGCCTCCGCGCCGCTGCCGATGATCAGGTCGGCCTGTCCGGCCATGACCCGTGCGGCGGCATAGTTGGTGGCCACAAGGCCCGATGAACAAAAACGGTCAATCTGTACGCCCGGCACATGATGACCATATCCGGCCATAATCCCGGCAAAGCGGGGCATGACGGAGCCTTGTTCGGCCACCGGGGAGACGGTACCGGTGATAATGTCATCCACCAGTTCAGGGTCAAAATTCGTGCGGTCTTTCAGGGCTTTAAGTATCTGTGTCAACAGGTCAATGGGCGTTACCTCATGGAGGCTGCCATTGGCCTTGCCCCGGCCCCTCGGGGTTTTTACGTAATCATAAATATAAGCGTCAGTCATTTTATATTCCTCTTAGAATGATTGGGCATCAAGCGCCATAACGCTGTCTGCGCCGGCTTCTATTTTTACTTTCAGCGATGACGTTTCCGGCAGCATATGGCTGTAGAAAAAATCAGCTGTAATTCGTTTGTTTTCCAGAAATTCCTTATCCCCTTCACCGTTAGCGAGCATTTCGCTGGATTTCTTGACCATATCGGCCCAGAAATAGGCCATGGTGACCAGCGCCAGCAGGTTCAGGTAATAATGGGCACCGGACCCGGCATTATTGGGGTTGGACATGCCATTCTGCATTAGCCACATGCTGGCACCCTGAAGACGGCCCAATGCTTTTTCCAGAAGCGGGATGTAAGTCGCCAGATCGTCATTGGCTTTATTGTCATCAATGAAAGTCTGGACCATTTCAAAATAAGCCCGGATCGCAGCCCCCCCGTTGGCGGGCAGTTTGCGGCCAATCAGGTCCATCGCCTGTATGCCGTTGGTGCCTTCATAGATGGGGGCAATGCGGGCATCACGCAGGAATTGTTCCATACCCCATTCCCGGATATAGCCATGACCGCCGAAACATTGCAGGGCGCGGCTCGCGGCCTCAACCCCCTGATCGGTCAGGTAGGATTTGAGAACCGGTGTCATCAGGGCCAGCAGGTCCTCGGCCTTGGCCCGTTCCGCCTCATCAGGATGCTGACGTGTCGTGTCCACCAATATTCCGGCCCAGACAGCCATAGCGCGGGAGCCTTCGATAAAGGCGCGGTTGGTCATCAGCATCCGGCGCACGTCCGGGTGAACCATGATCGGGTCGGCCTTGTCATCAGGGTTTTGCGGGCCGGTGAGGGCGCGGCCCTGTATGCGGTCATTGGCATAGATTACGGCATTCTGCTGGGCAACTTCGGCAATGGACAATCCCTGAATGGCAACGCCGAGCCGGGCTTCGTTCATCATGGTGAACATGGCTTTCATGCCTTTATGTTTGTCGCCGAGAAGATAGCCGGTGGCTTCGTCATAATTCATGACGCAGGTGGCGTTGGAATGGATGCCCAGTTTTTCTTCCAGTGAGCCACAGGAAACGCTGTTATTCTCGCCTATGGTGCCATCATCATTGATGACATTGCGCGGGACGATAAACAGGCTGATGCCTTTGACCCCGTCCGGCCCGCCGGGAATTTTAGCCAGCACCAGATGAATGATATTTTCAGTCAGGTCATGATCGCCGGCAGAGATAAAAATCTTGGTGCCGGTGATTTTATAGCTGCCATCATCCTGTGGTTCAGCCTTGGTTCGGAGCAGGCCCAAATCGGTCCCGCAATGGGGTTCGGTCAAATTCATGGTCCCGGCCCATTCGGCGGAATACATTTTAGGCAGATATTTTTCTTTCTGCTCATCCGTGCCCCAGGCATAGATGGATTCGGTGGCCCCTTTGGTCAGGCCCGGATACATGGCAAAGCCCCAGTTGGCGGAAACCATCAATTCATTCAGCACAAGCCCCAAAGTCTGTGGCAATCCCTGTCCGCCATAGTCCACATCGCCGGTCAGACCCTGCCAGCCGCCTTCCAGATATTGATTGTAGGCTTCTTTAAAGCCGTCCGGGGTGATGACCTTGCCATCTTCAAGGCGGCAGCCCTGCCCATCCCCGGGAAGGTTAAGCGGTTGAAAGACGTTTTCTGTGACCTTCGCGGCCTCATCAAGGATCGCATCCAGAAGGTCTGGCGTTGCTTCGGCAAAGGCCGGCATATTGTCATATTGGCTGGTATTAAAATAATCATGTAATAAAAATTTAATATCTTTCACAGGGGCTGAGTAGGTAGGCATTTGTTTCTCCTGAATTAGGTTGTCATGGTGTTCAGTTTTGAATTGGGCTGCCAATTCTCAAACATTTTAATGATGTCGTTAAGTTCACATATGGTGTCGTCAATATCTTTTCTCTGACGTTCCAGAATTTCTATTCTCTCGCGGCAACCTTGAAGACCAATTTCGCGTTGTTTGGCCTGTCCGCCCTCCAGATAATAGAGGTCAAGGAGCTTGCCCATATCGGCGATGGAAAAGCCGACCCGCTTGCCCCGTAATATCCACGCCAGTCTGGTGCGGTCTTTTTTGGAATATATGCGGGTTTGCCCGCGCCGTTCGGGTGAGATCAGTTTCTGATCTTCATAATAGCGTAAGGTCCGGGGGGTGATCTCGAATTCTTCTGATAATTCAGAGATGCTATAGGTTTTTTCAGTCATGTTTTTCTATCTATGGATGTTAACGTCGGACAAAAATAATGAACAGAGAATCACATAATCAATGGCTGAATACTAGTTGACCTTTACGTAAAGGTCAACTAAAATATTGATGATTTATCGAAAAGATATATTCTGCCCTAAATTGCCCATTGTATAAAGTAAAAAAAAGTATCATTGACAGTTAAACTTGTCTAGAATTGGCCAAATATTCAAAGATATCATTTAGCCCAAAAAGGCTGTTTTACGAACAGAAGACTGAAGTAACATCATGCAAACTTATCTGCCTATTGCTGAAGTTTCCATTAACATCTTTTTATTGCTGTTGATGGGGGGAGGTGTGGGCTTTTTGTCGGGTATGTTCGGGGTTGGCGGTGGTTTTCTGATGACGCCAGTTCTTATGTTTGTCGGGGTGCCGCCTGCGGTTTCCGTGGCAACTGTGGCCAATCAGATTACGGCGGCATCGGTTTCCGGTGCCCTTGCCCATGCCCGGCGCGGGGGTATAGATTATAAAATGGGCGGGGTGATGATTATTGGTGGTCTTGTCGGCTCCTATTTCGGCTCAATGATATTCACCATTTTAAGGTCCACCGGTCAGGTGGATTTGATGATTTCACTGGCTTATGTCCTGTTTCTGGGCGGGATTGGCGGCCTTATGTTTGTGGAAAGTGTCCGTAGTATCCTGCGTAATCGGCGCGGGGACAAACCCAAGGTAGGCCGGCGGCACCGGACATGGGTTGACGCGCTACCTTTTAAAATGAAATTCAAGGCATCTAAACTATATGTGAGCGCTTTGATGCCGATTTCCATCGGGGCGCTGGTTGGTGTTTTGACAGCTGTTATGGGGGTTGGCGGCGGCTTTATTATGGTTCCAGCCATGATTTACCTGCTGAATATGCCCATCAAGGTTGTAATCGGAACCTCTTTGTTTCAGATCACCTTTGTTACGGCCAGTGTGACTTTTTTGCATTCGGTCAATACCCAGACCGTTGATGTCATGTTGGCACTGATTCTGTTAATCGGGGCCGTGATCGGGGCGCAGCTGGGGGCCAGAGTTGGCCTTAAATTAAAGGGCGAGCAATTACGAATTCTACTGGCGATACTGGTTTTGGCGGTCTGCAGCAAGATGGCGCTGGATCTGGTTGTGACACCGGATGAGCTTTATTCAGTAACCCCGGCGGGGTTAATTCATTGATGCGCCGTACGACATTCATCATAATATATTTTCTTGCGGGTTTGCTCTATGGCCAGTCGGCCATGGCAGAGCGCATGGTCACGGATCTTTCACGCCATGTCATTGAGATTACATCTGAGTTTTCCGGAACGCAGCTTTTGATATTTGGTGCTATTGAACGTGAAATATTGATGAATGACGGCGCGCGCGGAATTGTCATTGAGGGCATGGATTATGATGTCATTGTGGTGGTGCAAAGCACCCGCCATGATATGGTTGTCAGGCGCAAGGAACAGATCGGGCCGATCTGGGCCAACCGGGATTCGGTAACCTTGAAGAATGTACCGGGTTATTACGTGGTTACCTCAACGCGGCCTTTAAATCAGATTTTGGGCAAAGAAGATCTGAAAGCACTGGGGGCTGGGATTGAAAATCTTGCCATTGATTTTGCGGAATCGGTATCCCCGGCGGAAGGTAAGGCCTATCGTGATGGTTTTATTCGTAATATGAGGGCGAAAAACCTTTATAATCAGCAGGAAGGCACCGTCAGTGTGCTGGATGATATTCTGTTCCGGGCCATATTGGAGTTTCCGGCCAATATGCCTGTGGGCGAATATAAGGTGGATGTGCATTTGATTCGCAATGGGGAGCTTCTGCTCAGTGAGCAATCACCTTTGGAAGTGGGCAAGGCGGGATTAGAAAGACTCATTTATAATTTTGCCCATATATATCCGGCCTCTTACGGCATTATGGCGATTATCGTCGCCCTGTTTGCCGGCTGGCTTGGTGGCTTTCTATCCCGGAAAATGAGCGGATAACATGCTTGTGATGTGAATATCCTTGCGCATTTTTCCAATATCGCTAGAAAGAACATCATGGATAGTATCGAAGTCTCATATTTAGTTGCCTTGATCAGTGGTATGTTCAGTTTTCTGTCACCCTGTGTTTTGCCCCTTGTACCGGCCTATATCTGTTTCATTACCGGAAATAGCTATCAGGACCTGAAAGAGGGGGAGAAAATGGCAAAATGGGCCATGTTCTGGCCAGCTCTTGCCTTTGTGCTGGGTTTTTCAACGGTTTTCATCGCCATGGGGGCCGGGGCTTCGGCCATTCAGGGGGTGTTGCAGGAAAACAAGGAAATATTCGCTAAAATTTCCGGCGTGATGATTATCATTCTGGGTATTCATTTCACCGGATTGATCAAGCTGTCTTTCCTGTATAAAGAGGCCCGCTTTCAAACCAGCGGAGAACAAAAAGGCCTGATCGGGGCCTATGTGGTCGGGCTGGCTTTTGCCTTTGGCTGGACACCCTGTATCGGGCCGATCCTGGCAACGATCCTGACGCTGGCGGCCACGCAGGAGCATTTTTCCCAGGGGGTTTCATTACTGGCGGTCTATTCGCTGGGTCTTGGGGTGCCGTTTATCATAGCCTCGGTGGCGATCAACAGATTTCTTCGGGCATCAGACCGCATACGCAAGCATATGAAGACGGTCGAAATTGTTATCGGTATCCTGTTGATTGCAACCGGCATGGCAATTTTTATGGGCACTTTGCAAAATTTCGGGTTTTATTTGATCGAAGCGATGCCGTGGTTGGCAAATATCGGTTAAAGCATCTGTGTTAATCAAGTGGCAATAAAAAAAACTCCAACGATATTTTCATAACATCGTTGGAGTAGTTCGGCAGATGGAAGATAATAGGGAGATCTTCCGAGGGATTACGCCTTATACAACTTATAAGGTTATAATATAGTTAATATTCCAAAAATACAACCATAATTAATGAATTGTATGGGGCTTATTAGACTTTTGGCCTATTAAGATGTCATGGAGCTCTTGCCAAAGGTATAGGCCATCCGGGTTATTTTGTGCATACATTTGGCTTAACATTACCTCTACATAGCTGATGGCTTTGTTACCATGTTGTGATAAAATATCCTGCGCGGCAATTTCAAAAAAAGGCCGGGGGTCCATACCGAGGCTCTTCATTTCAATGGCAAGTTCAAGAAATGAACTGTCAGATATATCAGCTGTGTTTTCCAATGTTATATGGGGCATGGTAATCTCCTTTTCAGGAGGATATGCAATAGTCACGCCATAAAGTTAACTATATGATTTTACCCGCATTTTTTTAATATCTATTTGTCAATAATAGGCAGATTATGCCGAAAGGAGTAAGAAATACCCCTCAGGTGATTAATGAACAGAGGTCTTCGGTTGTATCATGCCGCCGAATATTTCTGATGGAGATATTCGGGAATATTTTTGAAAAGTCATCCGTAACTATTTGAAAATCTGCGTAACTTTCGGCAGATTCAGAGATTATAATACCGCATGTTTCAACATCCTGTTGTTTCAGGCAATTGATGGCCGTATGGCTGTGGCTCAGGGTGCCAAGACTGGACCCGCACACCAGCAGGCAGGCACAGTCGAGCTGCGAGATTAAATCCAGCATTGTATGTTCATAGGTCAGCGGTGTCATAATACCCCCGGCACCCTCAATCAGGAGGAAATCAAGGTTCTTATCCGTTTTCCTACGGCAGAAAGACACTATTTCATCAAATTTTAAGGGGGTACCCGTCTGTAGGGCGATCAAGTGGGGGGGCAGGGGGGCCGCGAAACGCCAGGGTGAGATATTGCGAACATTATTCAATGTGGGGGCTTCACCCATGGCCGAAAGTAACAGGCCACTGTCACTGTCCTCTAGTGCATTTTCATCAAACCCGCTGATAACGGGCTTTATGGCGCGGGCGGAATAGCCTTGGGCATGCAACTGACGCAGCAACAGGCATGTGACATAGGTTTTGCCAATATCTGTTCCGGTTGCGCTGACAAAAATAACGCGGGTCATGTTATTATCCCGTGTTTTTTGATTGAAGCGGCTAGTGCGCGAATATCTTCTTGTTTGTGGTTGGCACAAAAGGTGAGGCGCAGGCGGGCTGTGCCTTTGGCAACGGTGGGCGGGCGAATTCCGGTGATTAAAAAACCGTCATCCTCAAGGGCGGCGGCATATGTCATGGTCTTGGCCGTATCACCAATGATGATGGGAATTATGGGGCTTTGCGGTTCTGGCAAGCCCAGAAGTTCAGCAAATAAGCCTGCATGCTCCATGGGACGGCGGCAATAGTCCACCTCATCCTTAATAATATCCAGTGCGGCCAGCGCGGCGGCGGCATTGGCGGGTGGCAGGGCGGTGGTATAGATCAGACTTCTGGCCCGGGTTTTGATCAGGTCGATGACCGGTTTGCTGGCACAGACATAACCCCCGAAACTGCCAATAGCTTTTGACAGGGTGCCCATTTGCAGGGGAATGTTCGGCAGGGGGTCGAACATATGACGGCTGCCCTTGCCACCACCAACAACGCCGAGGCCATGGGCATCATCGCTCATCAGCCAGCAGCCATTCTCACGGGCAATGAGGCTCAAATGATCAAGGGGGGCAAGGTCACCGTCCATACTGAAAATGCCATCGGTGATAATCATGGCATTGCGGTGTTTTTGCCGGTTAAGGGTGACAAGTTCTTGCAGGTGCCCCATATCATTATGGCGAAAATACAGAATTTTAGCACCAGTCATATCACTGCCGGCCCGCAGGCAGGCATGGCATAATTCATCCAGAAAGACAATATCCTGCGTCCCGATCAGTGTGGGGATAATACCAATAGTGGTCATATAGCCGGTGCCAAAGACGCAGGCATCCTCAGTGCCTTTAATCTGCGCAAGTCGTTTTTCCAGCTTGGCAAGCAGTGGGTGATTGCCCGTTATCAGGCGTGAGGCCCCGGCACCCGTGCCATATCGATCTATAGCCTCTTTGGCGGCCTGAATGACCTTTGGATGGTGGCTGAAATTCAGATAATCGTTGCAACAGAATGAGACAAGCTCACGTCCATCCCGGATGACTTTGCCGTTGGTCAGGCGTTCGGTGACATGAATCTCGCGTTTTAACCCCTGTGTGCTCAGGGCATCCAGTTTTTCTTTTGCAAAGACATTCAGGGATATCATCTGTATCTCATGGTTATGGAAAACTGCCTCTGAATTATGGTATCCTGATGATCATGTCAATCATAGAGCAAAAAACTTGACTCTATGGGGACAACCGCTAGTTTTAGGCGAAATTCAGTTAATTGGAGTGCTTATGCCCGCGCAAACAGAACAAATTTCTGTCTCAAATCCTTACCCGGACGGATTTCGTCATAACTGGACCAAACGGGAAATTCTGGAATTTTTTGACCTGCCCATGATGGACCTGTTGTTTCAGGCACAGACCATGCACCGGAAATATTTTGACCCCAATAAAGTTCAATTATCGCAGCTATGCAGTATCAAAACCGGCGGTTGTCCCGAGGATTGTAAATATTGCCCCCAATCATCCCGCTATACCACCGATGTGGAAGCAGAGCGGCTGATGGCTGTGGAAAAGGTGCTTGAGGGGGCCAGAAACGCCAAGGCCAACGGCGCGACACGTTATTGCATGGGGGCCGCATGGCGCAGTCCAAAGGGCCGTGATATGGCGGCGGTCTGCGATATGATCAAGGGTGTGCGTGATCTGGGGCTGGAATCCTGTATGACCCTCGGGATGCTGGATGAGGAACAGGCGGCTACCTTAAAGAAGGCGGGCCTTGATTATTACAATCACAATGTGGACAGCTCGCCGGAATATTATAAGGAAATCATCACCACCCGCACCTATCAGGATCGGCTGGATACCCTTGAGAATGTGCGCGGGGCCGGCATAAATGTCTGTAGCGGCGGCATTGTCGGCATGGGCGAGAGCAAGGCGGACCGGGCTGGAATGTTGCAAACGCTGGCCAATTTGCCGGAGCATCCGGGCAGCGTACCTATCAATATGCTGGTTCAGGTGGAGGGGACGCCGCTCTACGGCGAGGGGCAGATGGACCCCTTTGACTTCATCCGTACCATTGCGGTGGCGCGGCTCCTGATGCCAGCCTCATATGTGCGCCTGTCCGCAGGGCGTGAAGCCATGAATGACGAGATGCAGGCCCTGTGCTTCATGGCCGGGGCCAACAGTATTTTCTACGGTGAAAAACTGCTGACCACAACGAATCCTATGCAGAACACAGACCTCGATCTGTTTGCCCGCCTTGGAATTTCGCCGGAAAGCGCATAATGACCAAAAAAATGCCTGACTGGTTTGTGGAGGGCTACGGCAATATCTGGTTGCCTTATGCCCAGATGCAGACAGCCGATGATGCCTTGCCGGTGGTGGCCACGGACGGCGTAACCATAGAGCTTGCCGACGGGCGAAAGCTCATTGATGGTATTGCCTCATGGTGGACGGCCTGTCATGGCTATAACAATCCGGTGATGCAGGATAAAATCATTTCTCAGGTTAAAAATATGTCCCATGTAATGCTGGGCGGATTGGTGCATGAGGGGGCGGCCACTTTGGCAAAACGTCTGGCGGATCTTTTGCCCGGCGACCTTGATCATGTTTTCTTTTCCGAAAGCGGGTCCGTGTCCGTTGAAATAGCCTTGAAAATGGCGGTTCAATATTGGTCAAATGTGGGGGAGGAGGGCCATCACCGCTTTGTCTGCTTTCAGTCCGGTTATCACGGCGACACCACGGCGGCCATGTCGGTGGGCGGTAATGCGTCCGGTATGCATAAGGCTTTCAGCGGATTCCTGCAACAGCAATTCCTGCGCCCTCTGCCGGAAACGCCTGAGGAGATTCTGGAATTCGGCGCATTTCTTGCGGAAAACAGGGGTCAGATTGCGGGCGTGATCATGGAACCTCTGGTACAGGGGGCGGGGGGTATGAAATTTCATGGGGCTGAGACACTGGCCGCTATTTCTGCACAATGCATAGAACAGGGTGTTCTGCTTATTCTGGATGAAATATTTACCGGATTTGGTCGCACAGGAACCATGTTTGCCTGCGAACAGGCGGGGGTCACACCGGATATTATCTGTCTGGGCAAGGCTCTGACCGCCGGGACGGTGGCTATGGCGGCGACGGTGGCAACGGACGGGGTATATGGGGCGTTTCTGTCGAATGATCCGGACAAGGCTTTCATGCATGGCCCCACTTACATGGCAAACCCGCTGGCCTGCGCGGCGGCAAATGCCTCGCTGGATATTTTCCGGGACGAGGCGGTGCTGGAGCGGGTCAGGCATATTGAAGGCCATCTCAATCAATCGCTGGAACAATTCCGCTCTTTACCGGGGGTGGTGGACGTGCGGGTCAAGGGCGCGATCGGGGTTATTCAGATGGAAAAGATAGAGGATTTATCACGGCTCCGAACGGAATTTGCCAATGAAGGGGTATGGATTCGCCCGTTTGGTGATATAATCTATCTGACGCCGTCTTTTTCCATGCAAAGTCATGAACTTGCGGCATTGACACAGGCCATAGATAAAGTGCTTAATAGACAGAATTAGAATCATTTCGAAGGTTAGATAATGCTGAATAGATTGTTGGCATTGCGGCAGTGTTTGAGGGAACTGGGCCTGAAAGGTTTTTTAATTCCTCACGCCGATGAACACCAATGCGAATATAGCCCGGATAACGCCAAAAGGCTGAACTGGCTGACGGGTTTTTCCGGGTCTGCGGGGCTGTGTGCGGTCACGTTGGATCAGGCGGCTATTTATGTGGATGGCCGTTATAAAATTCAAGTGCGCCAGCAAGCGAATATGAAGCATTTCGAACCTTTGAGCCTTCATCATGACAAGATGGAAGACTGGTTCCTGTCCCACCTCAAAGAAGGCGACCGGGTTGGTTATGATCCGGCATTGCACACCCGGGGTTGGATAAACTCTCTCTCTGAGCAGTTGGCCCGGCACGATATTGATTTGGTTCCAGTGGCGGAAAATCCGATAGATGGCCTGTGGACGGATCGTCCCGCGCCGTCAAAAAATCCGGTTTTCCCGCATCCGTTAAAGTTTTCCGGCGAAAAATCAAAAGACAAACGGGCACAGATCGGCAGCCTACTCAAGGCGGATGACATTGCGGCGGCTGTTATTAGCAGTCTGGATAGTATTGCATGGCTATTGAATATCAGGGGCAGTGATGTGGAACATTCGCCTCTGGTCTTAAGCTATTTGATTCTAAAACATACCGGCAGGGCAGTCCTTTTTGTTGATGAAGATAAAATATCTGATGAAGTTCGGGGGCATTTGGGTCGCGGGGTAGATATAAAACCCTATGCAGATTTTCTTGGTGCAGTAAAAAAAATAGGCCGGGGGGCAAAGAATATTCTGGTAGACCCGGCGCGAACGCATGCCGTGGTCATGGATATATTGGAGCAGGGCGGCGCAACAATAGTTGAGAAAGAAGACCCCTGTCAGATCATTAAAGCCTGTAAAAACGAGGTCGAACTGAATGGTGCGCGGGCGGCACATATCCGCGACGGTGTTGCCATGTGTAAATTTTTATGCTGGTTTGAGGGAAATGTGGGAGCGGGTCAACTTGATGAATTATTGGTCACCGAAAAATTATTGACCTTCAGAAAAATTCAAAAAGATTTCAGGGTTCTTAGTTTTGATACTATTGCCGGGGCGGGACCAAATGGCGCCATTGTTCATTATCGCTCCAGTCCGGAGAGTAATCGTAAAATCGGGGGCAATATGCTGTTTCTTCTGGATTCAGGCGGGCAGTATCTGGACGGAACAACAGACCTTACCCGGACCATTGCGGTTGGCAAGCCGACTGAGGAACAGCGGGATCGTTATACGCGGGTTCTGAAAGGGCATATCGCGCTCGCACAGGCCCGCTTTCCGGTGGGGCGAAGCGGTGCGCATCTGGATACGTTGGCCCGCAAATCTCTTTGGGATGTGGGGCTGGATTATGATCATGGCACAGGGCATGGGGTTGGTAGTTATCTTGGCGTCCATGAGGGGCCGCAATCCATTTCCTCACGTGGTTTTGGGATTGCTTTGGAGCCGGGGATGATATTATCCAACGAGCCGGGTTATTACAAAAGCGGCGAATATGGTATCCGTATAGAAAATCTGATGATTGTCAGGGCCAGCCATTTTGAGGAAGAAGAGCGGCCCATGAACATTTTTGAGACCATAACCTTCGTCCCCATCGATACAAGGCTCATCAACGCGCATATGATGACCAGTACGGAAATAACCTGGCTCAATATTTATCATGCGCAGGTGAAGGAAAAAATTGCGCCCTATCTGATGGATAAAGAGCTGGCCTGGTTACAGCAGGCAACCCAGTCAGTCATGGTTTTGTGATTATTCTGGCGGTGCGAAATAATTACCGCCCACGAACATCAGCGGGGCAATATCCTTACGGGTAATAATTTTACTTACCTTGCCGATAAAGATGCTATGGCTGCCATAGACATGTGTATCGTCCAGATCGCAGAAGATTGAGGCCTGTG
>UOED01000087.1_pt1 | contig 25722 bp, 30 predicted proteins | sample 1990161 | NCBI WGS metagenome assembly UOED01 (sample SAMEA4728526, study PRJEB27164) | hydrothermal vent metagenome | biome: marine basaltic hydrothermal vent biome; feature: marine hydrothermal vent; material: mineral | place: Pacific Ocean | collected 2011-06-14/2011-07-23 | depth 1741 m | reverse complement strand
GAAGTTACCGTACGGACAGGCCGCTTTGGCCCCTATATCCAGCTGGGCGAGCCGGTAGAAAAAGAAAAACCAAAACGCAGTTCCGTCCCCAAAGGTATGGATGCCGCCACCATCGAACTGGACAAGGCGCTGAAACTTCTGGCCCTGCCCCGCGTGGTTGGCGCTCATCCCGAAGACGGCAAAGAGATTAAAACCGCCATTGGCCGCTATGGCCCCTATGTGGCCCACAGTGGTATTTTCGCCAGCCTGAAAGACCCCGAAGATGTGTTTAATCTGGGGCTCAATCACGCAGTTGAACTTTTGGCCGAAGCCAAAAAGAAAAAAGGCGGGTCAGCGGAGCCATTGCGCGAATTGGGTAACCATCCGGAAGACGGCGAACCAATCCGGGTTTTCGAAGGCCGCTATGGGCCTTATGTAAAACACAACCGCACGAACGCCACTATCCCCAAAGATAATGACCCCAAGAGCATAACCCTTCTGCAAGCGGTGGAATTGATCAAGGCACGGGCCGCCAAGGGTAAGAAAAAACCAGCGGCCAAAAAGAAGGCGGCTCCGAAGAAAAAAACCACCCCCAAGAAAAAGACCAAAGCCTGACCATGACCTCGAAAGCGAAAGCCCCTTTCCCGACGAAAGATGACATACTGGCCTATGTCAAAGACAACCCGGGCAAGCTGTCCAAGCGTGATATTTCAAAAGCCTTTCACATTCGCGGCGATCAACGTGTCCTGCTTAAAAAACTGCTGCGTGAGATGACGGCGGATGGCCTGCTGGACAAGGGGCATAAGGGCCGTATCCATGCGGGCGGTGACTTACCCCCGGTTTGCGTTATTGAGGTCACAGGGCTGGACAAGATGGGCGACCTCATGGCACGCCCTGTGAACCTGAAAGAAGTTAAAACCCCACCGCCGATCACCATATTCGCCGAGGATAAGCGCGGCAATCTGGCCGTGCATGATCAGGCACTGGTGCGGCTCAGCCGGGATAAGGACCGCAAGGAAGTGGCCTATGTGGCCCGGGTCATTCGCAAGCTTGAACGCGCCACCAGCCTTGTCATGGGCGTCTTTCGCGCCGAGGACGATAATATCGCCCATGTCCAGCCCACGGACAAAAAGAACCGCAACAGCTATCTGATTGCAAAATCTGACTGGAACGGAGCCAAAGACGGCGAGCTGGTTCTGGTGGATGCCAAGATCAGCAAAAGTTCCCGCCGCCATATGGGGCCGAAACGGGCCATTGTCAAAGAATGTCTTGGTACGTTGGACGAACCCAAGTCCATCAGCCTGATCGCCATACATGCCCACGGTATATTGACTGAATTTTCACCACAAGCTCTTGAAGAAGCGGAAAATTCCATTCCGCCCATACTTGGCGACCGCACAGACCTCAGGGCGTATCCCCTGATTACGGTGGACCCTGCCGATGCCCGCGACCATGATGATGCCATCTGGGCAGAAAAAGACACTGATCCTAAAAATGAAGGCGGCTGGCATGTGATCATCGCCATTGCCGATGTGGCCCATTATGTGACGCCGGGGTCCGGGCTGGAAAAAGATGCCCGCGAACGGGGCAATTCCACCTATTTTCCTGACCGGGTGGTGCCCATGTTGCCGGAAAGCCTGTCCAATGGTCTCTGTTCCTTAAAAGAGGGCGAAGACCGTTATTGCCTCGCGGTTCATATCTGGTTCGACGAACGCGGCAAGAAAATTCGCCATAAATATGTCCGGGGCCTGATGCGTTCTGCCGCCGGTCTGTCTTACGATGAATTTCAAAGCGCCCACGATGGTCAGGTCAGCGACCGGGCAGCCCCCCTGATGGACAGCGTTATCGAGCCGCTTTACGCGGCCTATGCCTGTCTGAAAAAAGGCCGGGATTACCGGGAACCGCTTGATCTGGTCATGCCGGAACGGAAAATTGAGCTTGATGACAAGGGAAATGTCACCGGCATCCACCCCCGGCAAGCCCTTGAGGCCCATAAGCTGGTGGAGGAATTTATGATTCAGGCCAATGTGGCCGCCGCCGAGGAACTGGAAATAAAGGGCTGGCCCTGTATTTACCGTGTCCATGAACAACCGGGCGAGGAAAAGCTCAATGCCCTGCGCGAATTTCTGGCCAGCCTTGGCTACAGCTTTGCCAAGGGCATGGTGCAAAAGCCCAAACTGTTCAATAATATCCTGCGCAAGGTAAAAGACAGCCCCCATTCGGAGGTGATCAACATCATCATCCTGCGCACCCAGTCACAGGCTATCTATAGCACCGACAATCTGGGCCATTTCGGGCTTTCTCTTGGCCGTTATGCCCATTTCACCTCGCCCATCCGCCGCTTTGCCGACCTGATGGTTCACCGGGCGCTAATCGGGGCATTGAGGTTGGGTAAAGACGGGCTGGCCAAACAGGATCGGGAAAAGCTGGTGGAAACCGCCGATCATATCAGCAAGACGGAACGCATTTCCATGATTGCCGAGCGGGAATCAACCGACCGTTATGTAGCGGCCTATATGGGCCAGCATGTAGGGGAGCAATTTGACGCCAGAATCGCCGGGGTCAGCCGCGCCGGGCTTTTTGTCGCCTTTGAGGAAACCGGCGGCGATGGCTTCATTCCCGTATCCTCCATGACCGGAGATTATTTCCGCCATGACAAGGATTTGCATCTGTTGGAAGGGGAATATACCGGCATTATATACCAGCTGGGCGATAAGGTAACCGTACGTTTGAAAGAGGCAAACCGCATGACCGGCGGCCTGCTCTGTGAATTGATAGACGAGAATTTACTGGCGAAATCCGGCCCTAAAAAATCCAGAGTCCGGAAGCCACATCGGGGACGCGGCGGGCACAAAAACAGCAGACGGCAAAAAAGATAGAATTATCACCTGTTTTCACGGCTTTTGCTTGACTTGAGGGTTAATAGCTGTATTTTCCCCTCACGTATTTTAGAATTTAAAAATTGGAGCCAGGACTATGGCGAAATCTAGCGTTGTAAAAATTAAACTGGTCAGCACTGCCGGCACTGGTTACTATTATGTAACCAAGAAAAACCCGCGCAATATTACGGAAAAAATGACTTTCCGCAAATATGACCCGGTTGTCCGCAAGCATGTGGAATTCAAGGAACATAAAATTAAATAATTTCGCTCTGAATGTATTTAGCGGTCTGATCTCTGGTCAGGCCGTTTTTTATTGCCTAATCAGCACTACAGACCTGATTACGGCCTCTTTCCTTGGCCTGATACAGGGCCTTGTCAGCGGCAACCAGTAATTTGCTGCTGGACAGGTTTTCATCCCCCGCAATGGCCAATCCGATGCTAACAGTTATGGGAATTGGGCTGTCTGAGCCAGAAATTTCAAAAGGTTCTCCCGCAATAGACATGCGCAATCTCTCGGCGACAAAATGGGCGTATTCAAGGTTGGTTTCCGGCATGACGATGACGAATTCCTCGCCGCCAAAACGGGCCGCCAGGTCGATATTACGAATATCATTGCTGATTCTACGGGCTCGCCGCCAAAACGGGCCGCCAGGTCGATATTACGAATATCATTGCTGATTCTACGGGCGAATTCATGGAGGACTTCATCACCGGACGCATGGCCGTAAGTATCATTCACCAGTTTGAATTTATCCAAATCCATCATCAGCAAAGATACTTTTTTACGCTTTTCATTTTCCTTGGACATCAGATTATCCAGATGGGTCGATAGAAAATGCCGATTATATAACCCGGTCACCGCATCGGTCATGGCCATCTCAATACTTTTCTGCATATTACGGCGCAGACGGTCGGCATATCTTTTTTGCCGGATTTGGGACTTGGCCCGGGCCACAAGCTCATTCCTGTCAATGGGTCGGGCAATATAATCCGCCACCCCAAGCTCCATCGCCTTTACCATCTGCGTATTATCTCTCCCCTCTACCAGGACAAGGATCGGTATCCGCCGGGTATTTTCCGTTGAGCGAAATTGTGAACAAAGACGCAGGCCGTCAATATTATTCAGATTAAGGCTGATGATAAAAAGGTCATATTTATCCAGATTGCCGGTCGTAATCTCACCGGATTCGACGGTATCCACATCGACAGCGGCCAAGTCTGTCATATAAGTTTTTATTTTTTCGGCAACTCTGGCGTAATCTTCAATCAATAACACTTTGGCGTTGGACAGATTAACATTACGGCTGAGGTCTGTACCAATGCTGATACCAAAATCCTCACCCGTGGTTTCCCGCATGCGCAGTTCATCCATCAGCACTTTCAGACGCACAAGAGAGCGCACCCGCGCGAATAGCGGCAGGTCCAGAACAGGTTTGGTCAGAAAATCATCCGCCCCGGCCTCAAGCCCGGCAACCCGGTCTTTCGTCTGGTCAAGGGCTGTGACCATGATCACGGGAATATGGGATGATTTGGCATTGGCGCGAATCCGGCGGCAGACTTCAAAGCCATCCATGCCCGGCATCATCACGTCCAGCAACACAATATCCGGATGCTCCCTGTCGATAATTTCAAGGGCCTCTTCACCATTCATCGCGGTCAGAACGTCAAAATACTCGCTGGTTAACTTTGCTTCCAGCAGTTTGACGTTATGTATAACATCATCAACAACGAGTACGCGTGCTGTCATATTGCCCTATTATCCCGCAAATTTCTTGACCGTTTCAATGAAATTCCCCACTGAAATTGGTTTGGCGATATAAGCCTCGCAGCCCCCGGCCCGGATTTTTTCCTCATCGCCCTTCATGGCAAAGGCCGTCACGGCGATAACGGGGATAGAGCGCAGGTCTTCATCTTCCTTGATCCATTTGGTTACTTCCAGTCCGGAAACCTCCGGCAGTTGAATATCCATCAGGATCAGGTCCGGCTTTTCCTCTCTGGCCAGTGCCAGCGCCCGCATACCTTCCTGCGTCTGCACCGTATCATAGCCATGGGCATTCAACAGATCGCAAAAAAGTTTCATGTTCAATTCATTGTCTTCAACGACGAGTATTTTCTTCCGCATTCAATATTCCTGATCATTTGCCCAGTGAATCACCAACCATGTCAAAGCATAATCATTATAGCCTGAAGTGACCTTATGCCATAATTTTATTAGCATCTTATGAAAAAGCTGTTAACAGAATCCTCTTGGTGTATAAATATAATTCGTTAAATAAAGGTATCCCCCATGACTTATGAACAGGCAGAGCTTATCGGCCTTCAGGCCCTTGTCCATGTAACCGGGCATGAGGAGATATTAATTGCCTACCTCAAACTGTCCGGAATCACCCTTGAAATTTTACGGGAATCTGCCGCCGACCCGGCTGTGTTGGGCAGTATCCTTGATTATTTCCTGCAAAATGAAAGCAGATTAATTGCCTTTAGCGAAGCCACAGAAATTCCGCCGGACCAGTTGATCAAGGCAAGAGCCCTGCTGCCCGGCGGCGAAATTCTCCCTGAAACCATGTAAAATCAAGACACCCGTTATGAAACTTGCCCTTGAGCAATTAAAATTATTGTCCTTAAATAAAACGCGTCCGGTCATCATTTCTGATGCTGATGAAGTAATATTGCATTTTGCCCATATTTTGTCCGATTATCTGCAAACACAAGGCATGTATGTTAACTTTGTCAGCTACACCCTTGAAGGGAGCATCAAATATATTGATAATGACCGGCCCGTTGACAGTGCCCTGTTTAGCGAAATCATTGATGATTATTTTGACAATTATGTTGAAAAACAGCCGTTGGTGGAAAACGTGGGTGCCCATCTGAAAAACCTGTCGGAATTTTGTGATATTATCATCCTGACCAATATTCCCCATAACTTTGCCGACCGGCGGCGAACGCTTCTGAATAAGGCCGGGCTGACCTATCCCATGATTTCCAGCAGCGGACCAAAAGGCCCGGTCATAAAAGCCATCCGCAAAATGACCTCACAGGAATTGATCTTCATCGATGATATTTCACATCACCATAAATCCGTGGCCAAATTTGTGCCTGATGCCTTGAGAATCCAGTTCATCGCCAACCGTCATTTAAATTCAATTGAAAAGAAATCAGAATTTTGCCATCATCGTTGCCAGGACTGGCCCCATATTGAACAAGTGATTCGGAAATATCTGAACAAATGAAACGGGAAGAATTTGACCATTATTGCAGCAGCCTGAAATCCGCCTCCCATGTTGTTCAATGGCGCGCGGCTTCTGTCTGGAAAATAGGCGGCAAGATTTTTGCTATTCATCCTGACCTTGGTGAAGGACAGGAACATAAATTCAGTTTCAAATGTTCAGACCTGAGCTATCAGATCCTGTGCGAACTAGCGGACATCATTCCGGCCCCCTATCTCGCCCGCGCCAAATGGGTACAGGTCACAACGGCTGAGGCGTTAAGTGATGACGATCTGCGGGCCTATATCAAAACCGCCTATGATATAATCAGCCGAAAACTCACCAAGGCTATACAAATGGAATTAGGCCTGTATGGTTAACGGACATTAACCATACATAAGGGATATTTTACCGTGCAGGGCGGGTAATATTTTCCCTTCCCTTCCAAATAAATAAATTTTCCATTTTAAATCAATATGTTAGATATTGGCATGTTGCTTGCTTCTGTTCCTGCATCGGATTAGTAGCTTTAGGGATAAACATGAACCATTTTACCTTTCCACAAAAAACACCAGACACATTACCGGCCAATGAAATTAACAAGCTCACCAATGAATTACTGATGAATTTCAAGGTATCCGGCAAAAATCTGTCCACCAAGAGCTGGGACATACTAGCTGAAATTCTGGATTTTGTCGTTGAAGCCGAACAGACCATCGCAGAACAAAGCGCGCGCATTGAAACGCTTAAGGTCATGACCACCACCGACCCTTTGACCGGATTGCTGAACCGCCGGGGCCTGATGGAGGAACTCAGTCACGCTATCGCCAATGCGGAACGCCATAATGAGCCTGCCCTGCTGATCTATATTGATCTGGACGGTTTTAAAGCGGTCAATGATACCTATGGCCATGCAGTGGGCGATGCCAAACTCAAATTTGTGGCCAAGACCCTGCTCAGCACCATACGTCAGACGGATTACGCGGCCCGTCTGGGCGGGGATGAATTTGCCCTGCTGTTAAGCCATTCCGAGCTGGAAGGCGGCAAACAGCGCGCGCGGTTTATCCAGCAGCAGTTGAATTTTTCCAGGTTCAAAAGTAAAAACTGGTTGATTCCGATCCGGGCCAGCTTTGGCGTCGCGGAAATAAAGGCTGGAATGAAATTAGATGAGATAGTACAAATTGCCGACAGCAAGATGTATCGCAACAAGTCGATACGCAACAAATATTAATAATGATTGTATCTTTTCTTACCCCACGGGGCGGTGTATTCTTGTTTCTATGATTCACACCAAAGGAAAATACACCCATGGCCAATATTATCGAACAAAATCTTGAAAAGCTCGGCATCACTCTGCCCGTCCCCGTCCCGCCGGTTGCCAATTATGTACCCTTCGTTCAAACAGGCAAACTGATCTCCATATCCGGGCAAATCCCGGTGGATAGTGATGGGAAATTCCCCTATCCGGGCAAGGTCGGCGCAGAAGTCAGCGCAGAAGATGCGGTAAAAGCCGCCCGCCTCTGTGCGATAAATATCATCAGTCAGGCCAAATTGGCCTGCGGCGGTGATCTGGGCCGGGTGGTGAGGATTGTGAAGCTGGGGGCTTTTGTCAATTGTACGGATGGCTTTGCGGGACAACCTGCTATCGTTAACGGGGCGTCCGACCTTATGGTGGCGGTCTTTGGCGAAGCCGGAAAACATTCAAGGTCTGCGGTCGGAGTTAACGCCCTGCCGCTTAATGTTCCTGTGGAAATTGATGCGCTTATAGAGATTTCCTGACATGCCACTTCAATGGCTCACCGATACCCCTTTTGCCCACCGTGGGCTTCATGACCCCCGGACCGGTCATGTGGAAAATTCCCTTTCGGCCTTCCAGGCGGCCATGACCAAGGGACATGGGTTCGAGCTTGATATATTGCTCAGCAAGGATAACAAGGCCATGGTGTTCCATGATATGGACCTTGAACGCCTGACAGGACGCACTGGGCGCATAGATGACTATACGGCTGAGCAGCTACTATCAGATTTTACGTTGTCTGGCTCACAGGACGTCATCCCCACCCTCGCCCGTCTGCTATCCACCACGGATGGTCACTATCCCATTCTGGTTGAAATCAAGGGCGATCAGGGGCGGTCTGATGACATTGCCAAAGCCGTCTATGAAGACATCCAGAACTTTGAGGGTTCCCTCGCCATCATGTCATTTTATCCGGACATCGTCCGATGGTTTCAAAGGAATGCACCGCAAATCCCGCGCGGGCTGGTGGCCACCACACGTAATGACGGCGAAATGCCCGATGGCTATTTCACCGCAGACAAGCAAATATCTCTGATTGAAGAACTGGCGGTTGATTTTATCGCCTATGATATTCAGGCCCTGCCCAATGAGGTAACCAAATATTGCCGGGCAAAAGATATTCCGGTGTTAACATGGACTGTACGCAGTGCAGAACTATACCAAAAGGCCCGGCAGCATACGGATAATATCATCTATGAAAATCTGGATTTATGACAATTTACCGCCCTCGAATCATCGACAGCCTGCGCGAGATTTCAGCCGAAGACTGGAACAGATGTTGTTATAATGACCAAACGCGCCATAACCCTTTTCTGTCCTATGAATTTATGGCGGCCCTTGAGAATAGCGGTTGTGCCACCGCCCAAACCGGCTGGCAGGCCCGCCATATCATTCTCTACAGAGGTGAGCAAGTCGCGGGCATTATGCCGCTCTATCTGAAAAATCATTCGCGCGGTGAATATGTCTTTGACCATGCCTGGGCCAACGCCTATCACAACGCGGGCGGCCAATATTACCCCAAACTTCAATCGGCCCTCCCCTTTACCCCGGTGACAGTTCCCAAACTGCTCGTCAGCCCCGCAGAAGACATAGCGGCGGTAAGTAACTACCTGATTGAAGCCGCCCGGTCTCTGGCTGAAAATTTGGGCGTGTCCTCCCTGCATGTGACATTTACGGAAAAGCCGGAATGGGAGAAAATGGCAGAACACGGGTTTCTGAAACGGCTGGATCAGCAATTTCACTGGCTGAATGAGGATTACAGTACCTTTGAAGACTTTCTGATGACCCTGTCTTCCCGCAAGCGGAAGAATATTCGCAAAGAGAGGAAACAAGCCACCCTCAATGATATTGATATAGAGATATTATCCGGCGCAGACATCACCGAAAATCATTGGGACCATTATTTTACCTTCTATGAGGATACCGGCCTGCGCAAATGGGGGCAACCCTATTTGAACCGGAAATTTTTCTCCCTTATGGGGGAAAGCCTGGCTGAGCACATCGTGCTGGTCATGTGTAAGCGTGACGGGCGCTATATGGCGGGTGCCCTGAACCTGCGCAGTGATGATACGCTTTATGGCCGCTATTGGGGGGCGATAGAGGATCACAGATATCTTCATTTTGAGGTCTGCTATTATCAGGCCATCGACTATGCTATCGCACATGGCTTAAAAAAGGTGGAAGCCGGGGCGCAGGGGGAACATAAACTGGCCCGGGGCTATCTGCCCGCCACCACCTATAGTGCCCACTGGATAGCCAATCCTGCCTTCCGCACAGCCATAGCCGATTACCTGATCCATGAGCGGGAAGCAGTGCTTCAGGATAAAGAATTTCTGCAAAGCCTCGCCCCGTTCAAAAAAATATAGAAAAATTGCACTCCGGCTTCAAATATCACTACTGTCCGGGGTGACAAAAGAGGAGAGAATTATTCCTTCTTGTCTTCTTTGGGCTTTTTCTTATATTCGACAAACTTCTCCAACCCGCAGGACGGACCTTGTATGCCGCCGGTCGAATCAAATACGGTAATAATATCCACATTACACAACTGATTGATGGATAGATTGTAACTGAAGGATTTTTCAAAGCCAAGGCGTGAACAACGATGTTTCAGCGTGTTCAGATAGGCCTTGTTACCCTTCATGATAAACAGGATATTATAATCGTCAATCACCCGGCTGGTACGGATTCTCGACCGCTGAATACATCTTTCAACATTACCGGTTTTTTCGTATTTTGCGAGGGCCTTGGCCAGATCCTCTTCCTTCCTCCCCCCGGCCATAGCCACGGCGGGGGCAAGAAGAAAACTCAAGGCCAATATTAGCAATTTTCCATACATCTTCTCTTCCTTAAATCAAGCTGTTATCATCATGGGCAAATTGTATAACATCTTACCTGAATCCAGAATGAATGGAAATAATTTGGTTTTTTAACGTCAATTCGGGATAGGGGGTGTTTTATCTGCTGACTTGCTTCATTTAAGTTGAAAACCAAGGTTGTTAATGAGATTCACAATCAACTTTCTGACAATATAAATGTAGCATTCGGGTTGCCAACAGCATATGTTTTAGAGTATGCTTAGAAAAAAATTTCTATTAATACATGAAAAGTAGAACAAAATGTTATTTAATGATATAGACATAGCACTTCTTGACTTATTACAGAAGGATGTTAGTATGCCAATCGATGAATTGGCGCGGCGGGTAGGCCTGACAAAGACCCCTTGCTGGCGGCGGGTTCAGAAATTGGAAAAGAGCGGCATAATCAAGGGCCGGGTGGCTTTGCTGAATGGCAAAATGCTCGACCGGAATGTGTCGGTTTTCGTGCAGGTTAAAACCAGTCAGCACAACAAGGCATGGCTGGAAAACTTCTCGGAAGTTGTCTCAGGCTTTCCGGAGGTTGCGGGATTTTACCGTATGTCCGGCGAATATGATTATCTGCTACGGGTTATTGTCCGGGATATTCCGGCCTATGATGATTTTTACAAACGCTTCATAGAGGCCACAAGCCTGACAGACGTTACCTCCAATTTCGCCATGGAAGAAATCAAGAATTCCACAGAGATATATCTGGGGGATATGTCCTGATTCTGGCACCCGCCTGGCCTTTACGTAAAGGAACACAGGGTGCATACAGAAAAGCAGATATTAATTGACCATATCCGGCTGTCGGTTATTGGCGAAGGGCGGCTTTTGCAAACGCCGTTCGGTCAGAAACCGCTTATCTACTCCGATTATACCGCTTCTGGCCGGTCGCTTACCTTCATTGAGGATTATATCACCGATAACGTGTTGCCCTTTTATGCCAATACTCATTCAGAGACCTCGGCCACCGGGCGGCAGACGACCGCCTTTCGCGAGCAATCACGGGGGCTGATCCGGAAATCCCTGAAAGCCAGTGATGACGATGCCATCATTTTTTGCGGCTCCGGGGCCACGGGAGCCATTCAGAAAATGGTCGATATTCTCAATATCCGCGTCCCGGCTAATCTGGATGACCGCCATCACTTCTCTGCCCAAATAGACGATAAAGACCGGCCCGTGGTTTTCGTCGGGGCCTATGAGCATCATTCCAATGAACTGGCCTGGCGGGAATCCATTGTGGATATGGTCTCGGTTCCGCTTGATTCGGACGGCGGGCTGGATAAGGATTTTTTACAGCGGGAGCTGAATAAATACGCGGACCGTCCCCTGAAAATCGGTAGTTTTTCGGCGGCATCCAACGTAACGGGCCTGCGCACGGATGTGACCGCTATTACCCGCCTGCTTCATCGAAATGGCGCGATGGCCTTTTGGGATTATGCGGCGGCAGGGCCTTATGTGTCCATTGATATGACCGGGGATGGGGATGAAACCGCACTGGACGCGCTTTATATCTCGCCCCACAAGTTCATTGGCGGACCGGGAACGTCAGGGGTTCTGGCCATCAAGCGCAGATTATTGACCAACCGGGTGCCATCCCTTCCAGGCGGCGGTACGGTCTCTTATGTCTCCCCCGAGGGACATACTTATCTTCCCCCCGGCGAAAGCAAGGAAGAAGGCGGCACCCCGGCCATTGTGGAATCAATCCGGGCAGGCATGGTATTTCAGCTTAAAGACGCCGTAGGGGCTAAAACCATTGAACAGATCGAACAGGGCATGATCACAAAGGCCATCGCCCGCTGGTCAAAAAATCCCAATATCCATATTCTGGGTGATCTTGATGCATCACGGATTTCCATATTGTCCTTTCTGATCAAGTGGCAGGACAAACCGCTCCATTTTGGTTTTGTGGACGCGCTGATCAATGACATGTTTGGCATACAGGTGCGCGGCGGCTGTTCCTGCGCCGGGCCATATGGCCATGAACTGCTTGATATTGATATGGACTATAGCCACGCCATCACTGATGCGGTTGATGCGGGCCATAGCATATTAAAGCCGGGCTGGGTGCGGCTTAACTTTAATTATTTTATTGGGCAGGAAACTTTTGACTATCTGCTCAAGGCCGTTGAGATCATCGCCGATCATGGCTGGAAGATGCTCAGCCATTATCATTATGACGGGACGCGAAATTTATGGGTCAGTAATCAGGCTCCGGATGGCCCCTGCGCTGATCTCAATGATATTTCCTATGACCGGAATATTTTTCAGGCCCCCGACAGGGACTATGGTAACAACCAGCTTCCCCTACGAACCTATCTTGACAAGGCTGAAAACTTCCTTACATCCCCGAACCTGACAGGACTGGATTTCATAGAAAAATTCAAACAGGCAACGCCGGAACTGCCCGCCGACCTTGAAAAATTAAGATGGTATGGCCTCCCCAAAGATATAAAGAAGATATAAATATATCTGCAAAATATGGACAATTGAACCGGAAAAATTTAATATCAAACCATCCCGCAACACCGTGGAGCTAAACACAGGGCTTTCATGCTGAAATTCAATAAAAATTTTTCTCCCCAATACGGCAAGATCATAGAGGTCACACCTCTGATTCGCCGTCTGGTGGCCCAGAATCCTTCACCCTTTACCTTTCATGGTACGGGGACTTATTTTGTTGGTGAAACTGAGGGGGGTGCGGGCCGAGCGAACGGGCCGGTAGCAATCATTGATCCGGGACCAGCCATAGTATCCCATATGCATGCGCTGGAGAAATTTCTGGAGACTGTAGAAGTCAGCCACATCCTTGTGACCCATAATCACGTGGACCATTCCCCGGCGGCCCATCCCCTAAAGCTGATCACCGGAGCAGATATATACGCCTTTGATGTGAGCGGTCAGGCGGATATTGACAATCATGCGGAAGAAGGCCGGGACCGGGCATTCACCCCTGACCATATCCTGAAAGATGGTGATGTCATTGACGGCGATGGATGGACCCTTGACGTGGTACATACCCCCGGTCATCTGTCCAATCATCTGTGTTTTGCCCTGCGTGAAGAAAAAGCCCTGTTCACCGGCGATCATGTGATGGGCTGGTCAACCTCTGTCGTATCCCAGCCGGACGGCGATATGAAGGATTATCTCGCCAGCCTTGAAAAGCTGCTCCACAGGGATGATGAGATTTATTATCCGACCCACGGCGCGCCCATTAAAAATCCGAAGCCCTATGTCAAGGCCTTGATAGACCACCGCTATCAGCGAGAAGACCAGATTTTGGCGACCATAGCGGGCGGGGCAACAACCATTCCGCAAATGGTGGAAACGATCTATAGCGACATCCCCACCTACCTGCACCCCGCCGCCGCAAGCTCCGTCCTGTCTCACCTCATTCATATGACGAATAGCGGCCAGGTAAACTGTCAAGGTGATGTGGGCAAAAACGGCATTTTTACGCTCGCCGCACAATGATATCCCCCTACCCCATTTCGTCACCCTTAGACTTTTTTATTTCAAGATTTTCACAGATCAAGAAGTTGTGATATGTGATATCTGAATATATCTTTCTTCGACCCCAAATTATTTTATGGGAAAGTCGATGACAAACTGCCCCCTCCGGAAATATAAAGTGGATAAATTAGGGCTGTGTTACGGTTTTCGGATATCTTCTGAATTAGCCTGGTAAGCATATTTGGGCCGCTACGTGACTATAATCTGGAAAGACCAAACAGGGCAACACCTCACCGTCAGTTCACCAGTCGCTCACCGTCCGGCCAAAAGGGTTTTCTAAGTTCTGTTTTCAGAGTTTTGCCTGCCGCCGACAGAGGGAATTCAGTGCGAAACGCCACCTGCCGGGGGCATTTATAATCGGCGATTTTGCCTTTGCAGTGGCGGATAATATCCTGTTCCGTAACCGATGCCCCCGCCTTCAGGATCACCAGCGCATGGACCGCCTCGCCCCATTCAGCGTCCGGAATGCCGATAACCGCCACATCCAGAACACCGGGATACAAGGAAATAACGCTTTCAACCTCGGCAGAATAAACATTTTCCGCGCCGGTAATGATCATATCCTTGAGTCGATCCACCAGATACAGATAACCGTCCCGGTCCAGATAGCCCGCATCCCCCGTATGAACCCAGCCATCTTTCAAAGCCGCCGCCGTCACCTCCGGCTTGTTCCAATAGCCCAGCATCACATTGGGACCATGGATCACCACTTGCCCCACCTCGCCCGTGGGCAGAATATTGCCGTCCGCATCCTCTATCCGCAAAGACACGCATAACCCGGCCTTCCCCGCTGAGCGCAGACGTTTATTGCCAAATGTATGATCCAATGCAGGCAATACAGTAGCCAACGGCGACAATTCCGTCTGACCATAGACCTGAACCAGATCCACATCGACCAGACGCTCCATACAGGTCACCAACAGCCCTTCGGGCATGGGGGATGCCCCGTAAATCAATTGCCGCAGATTGCTTATATCCGCCTTTTCCGTCTTCTCATCGGCCAGCAGCATCTTGACCATGGTTGGCACCAGAAGGGTCATCGTGACCTGCTGATCGGAAATCGCATCCAGCACCCCGCCGACACTGAACCGCCGGATCATAACCTGCGTTGCCCCGGCAAGGGCCGCTGCCATTGAAACCCCGTAATCCCCCACATGAAACATGGGGGACGCATGTAAATATATGTCATCATCCCGGCAACCCATACCATGGGACGCACTGATAATACTGGACCATATGCCCATATGCGACAACATCACCCCCTTGGGCGTGCCTGTGGTCCCCCCGGTATACATGAGGGCTGCCATATCATGGCCTTTGGTTCGAACCTGTACCGCCGGGCCATGATCCCGAATAAGCTGTTCATAATCCAGCGCCCAATCCGGGCAATCTTCTTCCCCCATATAGATGAAGGTCTCTATGGCGTGATCGCGATTATCTTTCAATTGCCGGGCGATGTCCCTGAAACTGTCATCAAAGAATAAGGTTTTCGCCCCGCTGTCCTGCAAGGCATAAAGATTTTCCCCGTAAGACCAGCGGGTATTAAGCGGTGTCAGAACCGCCCCGACCCATGCCGGGGTGAAATAAAGTTCGAAAAAACGGTCCGAATTTTCCGCCAGTACCGCGACAAAATCCCGCCGCCCCACGCCGCACGTCAAAAGACCACCCGCCAGCCGGGTTACCCGGTCCTGAAAATCACGCCATGTCTGTTGCCGCCCCTCGAATATGGTGGCAATATTATCGCCCTGAACCAAGGCCAGACGTTCCGGAATATACGACAGATTAAAAAAGTCGCTCATATATGGCCCTCCCCGGCCTTTTCATGGTCAAACCATTATATTTTTGGCGTAGCCCGTTCAATCAGGGCCGCACAGTCTATTCCCGCCGGCAATGTGCCATATACCCAACCCGTATTCTCCCCCGACAGGCGCGCGGCACAAAAGGCCTCTGCCACTTTGGGGTCGCCGTACTGTATCAGGCTTGCCCCCTGAATGGCCAGCGCCATTTTCTCCACAATGGTCCGCGCCCGATATTCCATGTCATTCTGGCTTCTGAAATAGCCGCCCAGATCATTAATCGCCCGGTCCAGATGGGCGTCCTGTCCTCTGGCCCCGTCCAGCTCGCTCATAAAGGCGTCAAACGAGCCGGGATTTTTCCGCATAGCCCGCAACATATCCAGACATTGCACGTTGCCGCTGCCCTCCCAGATGGAATTAACCGGCGATTCCCGGAACAGGCGCGGCATGATGGTGTCTTCCATGACCCCGGTGCCGCCGATACATTCCATGGCCTCATAGGCATGTCCCGGCGCGCGCTTGCATATCCAGTATTTACCCACCGCCGTTGTCATACGCACCAGAAGTTTTTCCCCCTCGTCACTGTCGCTATTGTCCAGCGCACGGGCGATGCGCATGGTCAGGGCCAAGGCCGCCTCATTCTCCAAAATCAGGTCGGCCAATACATTTTGCATCAAAGGCTGTTTCGTCAGCAGGTTGCCAAAGGCACTGCGCTGACTGCAATGATGGGTGACCTGAGCCACCGCTTGCCGCATACCGGATGCCGACCCGATCATGCAGTCAAAACGGGTCATGGACACCATATTGAGGATCGCGGCCACCCCGCGCCCGTCCTCACCCACCATCCAGCCCAACGCCCCGCGCAATTCGGTTTCACAAGAGGCATTGGACACATTGCCCATTTTATTCTTTAACTTCTGAATCTGAATCGGATTCTTGCTGCCATCAGGCCGCCAGCGCGGCACAATGAAACAAGACACCCCCTTGTCCGTTTGCGCCAGCATCAAAAAAGCATCGCACATGGGGGCGGACACAAAATATTTATGACCGACCAGTTCATAAGCCTGCCCCGAACCGCTCTGCCCGGTGGCATAGGCCTGCGTGCTGTTACTGCGCACATCCGACCCGCCCTGTTTTTCGGTCATGGCCATGCCAATGGTCAGCCCGGCCTTGTCGCCGTCCGGCACATTGCGCGGGTCATACGCACCGGCCATAATTTTTGGTGCCCAAAGCTTGAACAGGTCAGGCTGATTTTTCAGGGCCGGGATTGCCGCAGAGGTCATGGTTATGGGACAGCAATGACCGATTTCCACCTGTGACATCATATAATATTTCGCCGCCCGGGCCACATGGGCCCCGGCCTTTGGATTTTGCCAATGAGCCGCATGCAAACCCTCACTGATAGACATATCCATCAGGTGATGATAGGCGGGATGAAAGCGTACTTCATCCACGCGCCGACCATGACGGTCATGGGTATGGAGAACAGGCTTGTTCTCATTGGCCTGAAACCCCCATTCAATCACTTTGGCACTGCCCGTAACAGCGCCGAAATTTTTCAAACCCGCTTCGGCCCATCCGGCTCCATTGACTTTAACAGCTTCCTGCAAAGCAATATCCTGTTCGTAACAATTATAATTTTCCAGCGCCGGGGGCTGGTTAATCACCTCATGGGTTTCGGGCCAATAGGCGGTGGTGGGGACATAGGGTTTCTGCGGGGTCATGATCTTTCTCCAAAATATGAACATTGATTCATTTCTTAAAGAAGTGAACCATGATTCACATCTATTGTCAAGGTTGAAATAAAGCGTTACACTGGCCATCGTTTATATTAAGAAAGCCGGAAATGTCCTATCGCCCCACCGCCAAAACCCGCGCCCGCCAAAAGGCCCAGCATGAAAGCCTGTTGAAAACGGCGGTTTCCATAGTCGCCCGTGATGGCTTCCACGGCCTGACCATTAGCCGGCTGGCCCGTGAAACCGGGATTGCCACCGGTACGGTCTATAAATATTTTGACTCAAAAGCCCATCTCTGCGCCGGGGTTTTTCGGCGCGCTACTGAAAGAGAGGTTGAAATGGTCCGGGCCGCCAGCTTTCCGAACGGGGCCATATCCTGCCGGCAACGGCTGACCGATGCGGTGACGATTTTTGCCGAACGGGCCATTCTTGGCGGACGGCTGGCCTATGCCCTGATTGCCGAACCGGTCGGCCCCGCCGTGGAGCAGGAACGGCTCATCTACCGCAAAGCCTATGCCAGTATTTTTGAACAGCTCATTGGGGAAGGCGTAAAAACAAAAGAATTTCCCGACCAGTCACCACGGGTCAGCGCGGCGGCGTTGGTAGGCATATTGGCAGAAGTCCTTGTCGCCCCATTAGGCCGGGGCGACGCTATCGCCGCCCAAAATCAGCTCATAGACCCAATCCGGGAATTTTGCCTGCGGGCAATTACCTAGCAATATCAGCCATTACAGGACATTCACCTAAACCTCATGGTTTTGCCTTAGCACAAGAAGATGGTTGCCTTCAGGGGGCGGCGGCGGTTCCGGCTTAAGGTCGATGTGCCAGGAATAGGGTCTAATCGAGAAACCAGCGATAGGCCACATTGACCTCGATCTCGCGCAGAAGATGACCCGAAGGCACCAGAGACTCCAGTTGAACAATCTCAAATGCATATTGTTTCTGCTGGAGTTTTCTCAACATATCCCATTGAATCGCAAAGGCCCGGCATAAGCCAGACCTTTGTCAGAAATTTGAGGGGTTGCCAATTTCCGGCAGCCCCTTTTTTGTATATATATTTTACTTTTTAGGTTCAAAGGTAGCCCGCAGATACGCCAGAACATTCTCGACATCCTGCTCTGTAAGGTCCTCATTCCCGCCTAATTCCGGCATTGCCAACATAGAATTAGCGCTTTCAAAGCCATTGGTGATATGATCCAGCAAAACCTCATCAGCCTTCATAGCCAAGGGCCCTTTGGTCGAGGTAAAGTCAGGTACGCCTTCGATCTCACCTTTCCCACTCCCCCCGTGACAGGCAATGCAGGTGCCTTCATAGACTTCAGCACCTTTCTTTGCATCACCTTGGCCAAAGGCTGGCGCCGTCATAAGAAGGCCTGCCATTAACGCGACGCCAAGGGTGGTTTTCTGTGATAAATTTTTCGTCATATTTAAAGCTCCAATCATCTCATTTTTTGACTTTTTCATTATTACTCGCTTGCAGGAATACAATGATGTCCCTGACAACATTTCCCGGAATGTTGGCCCGTACCCGCATGTGGGTGGCGGAGACTTCCCATTCTTCATCGGTTAATTCCTTGGGACTTCTCATATTGTGGCAACGACTGCAAGTTTGCGCCCAGGACTTTGCCCCACGCACAATTTGCATGGGATCTTTCTTTGCTTTATCAGCTGCCTCGGCAACCATTCCGGCGGAGACTGTCGTTACAAGAGCCGCAACCATAACATATTGTATAATCTTCATTTTATATCCTTTCCAGAACTTAAAAGCCATAGGCCATTTGAATTTTATAACGGGTTTCATCGGGTCTGCTGGCAAGAATATAGTTGCGCCGTTCCAGACCGGTTTTAACAACGATGGTCGGGGCCAACCAGTAGTTCACGCCAATGTTCCATCTCTTTTCAGCGGAAAACTGGAGTATATTACCAACATTGACCCGGAATTCACCGTATCTGATGACCGGTTCGATTTTCCCGAAAGCCGGATTATCGGAGATGCCAGACAAACGATAGGCAACCTGCGTATACCAGGCTTCCCAACTTACCGGCTCAAAGCCACCGGCAGTAACACCGCCGGACGGAGTATTCTTGGCATTCAGATATTCCGCGCGTACATCCCATGGCCCTTTTGAATAGGCAAGGTCCGTACCCCAGAGCCGGTAATCACCTTCTCTGGCCAGCTCAATATCGCCGTCCGGCAATATGCCAGCCTCACTGCTGACACCCGCATCCAAATAGGAGAAACCAACTTCCAGTGATGATTTGTGAAGAAGGGCGACACGACCCCCAAGGGCCTTGTTGCTGTTATTGTCTACACTGATGCCTTCCAGTTCCAGCTCATCTTCATCATGACCAAAACGCGGGCCATTGCCCAAAGATACAGAATAAGTGAATGTCAGTTCGTCACTGACCGGAATACCGCCGCGAAGCATGGCGCCAACCTCACTGGTGGGCTGAACACCCCCGTGGCCAAAGCCTGTAGGCGCATTCATAGAACGGTTAATCCAGCTTGGATGCAAGCGTTCCTGAAACTGCCCTATGGGACTTAAATACTTGCCGACGACCAGGGTGACATTATCATAAAGCATAAAATCAAGCTGGGAATATTCAACATCGATTGAGGTCGCACCTTCCATATCGGTTTTAATTTCCAGCTCTGATTCAAAAATCAGCCAGTCTTTATATTGATAGTGGAATACCGGATTAAATTTACCGGAAATAAAACTATCCTTGCCATCACCGGAAACGGCCTCAAAACCCACATCGGCATAGCCCGCCAGATGCCAGGTACTGGCAGGTTTGGCTTCTTTAACCGACATGGTCTTGCGCAGAGATTTTATGGATTTGATCTCTTTGCTGAGTTTTGCTTCCTTGACAGCAACTTTCTTTTCTTTTTTATCCAGACTGTCTTTCAACGCCTGAAGCTCCTGCTTCATTTGTTCAAGTCCGGATATCCGCGCTTCAAGCTCCAGTATTTTACTTTTAAAATCAACCTCTGTCTCTTGCGCCAGAGCGACATTTGCACTCAAAAAAACCATGCTGGTAAAAAGGGGCGCATAAAGAATTTTCTTTTTAAATTTTCTATACATTTTCATTTCCTATCCTTAAATGAGAAGTCGATAATCAGATACATTCAATCCTTATTACCCTCTCAAAAAAATTTATACTTTATGGAGAGAGAATAATAATGATCTATGTCAATTTTTTATATCATGATTATAGGCAACTAATTGATTAAAAAAAAGAAAAAAGTATATAAAATACATCTTCACAAATTATCTAAAGTTGTAAAGTGACAAATACAAGCAACATAATCCCGCATAGAACTCACCATAGGCATGCAAGAGTATCTCTATTTCACATGTTGCTACGTAAAACCTGCCCTTACCTCTCATTTATATGAGTAAAATACCTATTTAAGGTTTGTGGTATCTTCCATATGCCATTTCAGGAATAATCTTTCCCCGGCAAACACAAGGGCCATGATGATGATAGATACATAAATGACCAGCATATCCGTTTGCGCCTTGATCATCAGAAAGGCCCCGAGAACAACAATATCCATCGCAATCGCGATCAGGAGAACAAAACTGTTGGCTTTGATTTGCTTGCGCAAGTAACGAAAGACCCCCCATTGAACAATAATATCCATAACGATATAGAAGACCACGCCCAATGAGGCGATGCGGCTCAAGTCAAAGAATACGGCAAGAAACATGGCCAAGGCTATGGTATAGACCAGCGTATGGGTCTGAATATTTCCGGGCATGCCAAAATGACGGTGCGGCACCAGCTTCATATCAGTCAGCATGGCCAGCATCCGGGATACGGCAAAGGCACTGGCGATCAGACCGGATACCGTGGCGACAATCGCCAGTAAAACCGTAAACCACAGCCCAAGATCGCCAAATGAGGGCCGGGCGGCTTCGGCGAGAGCAAAGTTTTTAGCCTTGATGATGTCCGGCAATGACAGGTTAGCCGCAACGGCCATGGCAACCAGAAAATAGACAACTACGCAGATCACAATGGAAATGATGATGGCCCGGCCAACATTACGGTGCGGATCAACTATTTCCGAACCACTATTGGTTATGGTGGTGAAGCCTTTATAGGCCAATATGGACAAAGCGACTGCCGCGAGGAAACCGCTACCGCCTGAGGCTTGTGCCGATGTCACTGTGAAACTGTCAAAAGAAAACCCCGAGAGCCAAAGCCCCATAATACCAAAGGCCGCGATCCCGCCTATTTTCAGGACCGCCATTACCAGGGAGAACAGGCCGATCATGCGATTGCCGGAGATGTTTATGGCAAAAACAAACAGCAACAATCCTGCGCTTAAAGCTGGCACCAGCCAGCTATCCTGAACCACGTCAAATAACTGCAATGTATAGGTGCCGAATGTGCGGGCAACAAGGCTCTCATTTATCACCATTGAGAAATACATCAGCAACGCGCTGGCCGCCGTCACCGTACCCCTGCCGTAAGCCTGTTGCAGGAACATGGCAATCCCACCCGCAGAGGGATAGGCATTGGACATTTTGATATAGGCATGAGCACTGAAGCCGGTCACCACAGCCGCGACCAGAAAAGCCAATGGAAACCATTGGCCCGCCAATTCAGCAATCTGACCCGTCAGGGCAAAGATACCAGCCCCGATAATCACGGCGGTTCCCATGGACACCGCCCCGATCAAGCTCAGGCTGTCCTTCTTATATTGGGTCGTCGCGTGATTATGTCCTATGGCTCAATCCCATTATGCTTCAGGAATAAATAAAATGGTCAGTCAGCATGATGACCCATACCCTGTGCTTCCTCAAGCATTTCTTTATAATCTTCCCCATCCAGATCGGGCAGAACCTGAAGGAAGGCGATGACAGGCCAGATTTCATCATCCCCGTGGGAGGTACCCCATGCGGGCATGCCGGTCATACGTATCCCATTCTTGGTCGCCCAGAACAAGACTTCCGGCGGCTTTTCCAGGGCTTCTTCCGCGAGGTCAGGCGCCGGTGGATTCAAGCCCTTGGCCAATGAGGACGGCCTGCGGCCCGGCGCGGTATGACATTCCGTACACATGGAATCATAATCGTTGATTCCGGCAAGTTGAAGTTTCTCATTATCAAGGTCGGGCACCTCTATGTCCTGCGCCCGCACCTCTATGGACCGGTTTCTGGTTGTCGTTAACAACCAGTTGGTCACCGGGTCATGGGTGGCTGTGGCTGCAATATTGAATATACCTGAATAGGCAAATCCAAGAACACCTACGCCCAGAACAAGGGCCGCACCAAAGGCAATTTTCACTTTTTTCATAACTATCTCACAAAGGTTGTCGCCGCCCCGTATACAAACAGTGACAGCATTATATAATTAATGTGAATTCTTTTCAGAAGCGTCTTTCTTGGGTTTGGCGCGCGCGGTATGCATATGGCGAATTTTCCATTCTTTACCTGCCTTGACCAAAACCATCGTTGCCTTGCCCTTCATTTCAAGACGATGCTTGCCGCTCTCGAATTTATCACTTTTAATGGTGACATCCATGGTATAATCCATGGTGGCATAAGCCATTTTTCTTTTTACATAGGGACGGATATTCGTCAGCTTATAGGAAACATCGTTAAACATGGGAAGTTCAGAGGTCAAATGATTGCGGTAGCTCGCCCAGCCCAAATCTTCAAAAGTTCCCTCCAGACTGCTAAAGCCGTCATCAGTAACCACATATTTTTCTATTTCAGAAATATCCCCGGCCTGTATGGCGGCAGCATATTTTTCCAACGTCTCAACCACGCGCTTGCCCTGCGCGCTTATTTTATGCTCCATTTTCATTTCTTTATGCCCTTCCCCTTCATGGGAATAAGCCACCCCAACGGTGCCAAAAGCCATACTGGCCGCCATTACGGCACCGGCAAGATATTTAGATAAATGCATTCTGTTCTCCCTATTGAAAAATTTGATATGTTTAATACGCATCAAACAGACCAGTCCCTGAAAAATATTTCATTTTTTATGGATAGACTTCTGACAGCTTCTTGCGTGCCCGGTAAATTCTGGTTTCAACCGTTTTTTGCGATACACCTAATATTTTGGCGCATTCCTCCTGTGACAGGTCTTCCAGAACACACATGATAAGCGGAACTTTCAGCTTTTCCGGCAATTTTGCCACCGCAAGAGCAAGACTTTCCAATGCCGTTTTTCCCATGAGAGCATGTTCCGGGTCCGCCGCCTGATCGGCAATATTATCCAGAAAATCAAAATCCTCATCCGATGACCCCATGGCGGAAAAAGGCACCATACGCGTCAAAGATTTTTTTCTGCCCCAATCCCGGCATTTATTCAAAGCAACCTGAAAGGCCCAGGTGGAAAATTTTCTATTGCTGTCATACAGGTGGATTTTCTGATGTATATTAATAAAGCTTTCCTGAACAAGGTCGTAAGCTTCCTCCCGGTCCGCCACATAACGGCAGATAAACGCATAAAGCCGCGCCTTATATCGTGACATTATTTCGTCAAATGCACCGTGAACGCCTTGCTGCAGACAGCGGGCAAGCTTTTCATCACTTGCCAGCGGGTCAATGCTCATGCATGGCATCCGCAGCATAGTCATCAAGAATATGCGCCTGTTCCTCGTCAAGAATGGCGCGCATTTCAAAAAAATGAACCAGTGTCGCCTCCTGAAGATACCCCATGGCCCTATGCACTTTTTTTACCGCCGCCTGAACTTTCGGGGTATAGGATTTCTCCTGCCGCATAATGTCACCAAGTTCCATATTGGCCAGATGTATCTGATTTTCATATAAGGCTTTCTTTTCCTCAAATCTTTTTTCTATGGGCCTCAGATCACTATATTGCGCAGGCGTCAGATTTAACATCTGATGAAAATTCTGGTGGGAATGGCCCCCATGCTCCTTTGTTGTTTTCTGGAAATAATCCCCGATAAACAAACCACAGCCAACAATCAAAAACAGGAATAACGCAAAAAAGATAAGGCGTTTATACGTAATCATGCTTTCGGCACCAAGAGTGAGGATGGCAATTTGGTGCTTGACGCGGTGAAGACATCGAAACCCAACGCATCATGTTTATCCTGAATGGCACCTGTTTGCATCTGAGCCCCCAGAAAAACACTCAAAATCAGCGTGGATGCCACAAGACTGGCACTCATGGAGAGTGGCATACCAAACCATGTTTCAAAAAGAATTTTGAATTTCCCCGGCGTGGTACGTGTGTTACAAATCCGGTTTATCACATCCCTTTCGAGATTATTCAGATCACCTCGAAAATCAATTTTCGAATATTCTTCCAAATAACGATCAATGTCCCTATTCATAATCATCCTAACTAACATCCAAAAAATTACGGTAATATCAGGGTTTCCACCCCGCAAACTATCATTCTACACTTCTTTATACGCAGTATATTTTTCAATCCCTCATAAAATTAATCACAGGCAGGACAAAAAATCATGAGGGAAAACCGGATTTTACACGTAATATAGAAAATCCGGTAAAGTTTATCAATAAGCGAAAATATAGAGAAAGAAAATGAAGTCCAACAAAAATAAAATTATCCTGGTCGTTGCCGCCGCCGCAATAGCTTACTTTCTGTTTTTCATGCCAAATAAATCCGCCCCTATCCAGACGGCGGATATAAAAATTCCAAAATTGTCCCTGACCGCCAAAAAGGGGAAGCTGGCCTTTGAGAATAACTGCATCAGTTGCCACGGTGAGAATGCGGCAGGAACGGACAACGGCCCCCCCCTTGTCCACGATATCTATAACCCCGGGCATCATGCTGATATGGCGTTTTACCGGGCGGCGAAAATGGGCACAAAACAACATCACTGGACTTTTGGTGACATGCCTTCTCAAAATCAGGTCAGCAAAAATGACGTTACCCGGATTATTAAATATATCAGAGAGCTTCAAGAGGCCAATGGCATCGTCTTTAAAGAACACCGGATGTAGCTTAAGCGTTTAGAATAAGATTTTTGCCATGAAATAATACATTACCGCTCGACCTGCCGGGTAATATCCTGAATGCGTTTCAGGGTATGCTCAAGGGTTTTTTCAAGCTTGGCAGCCTGATCCTGATCGTCTTTCTGGGCCATGACCTTGCCATCCCGGGCTTCGTCCAGCTCATCGGCCAGCAATATGGCTGTCATCAGCAACAGCCGAATATCGGAAACCGACCCCATAACCGTGGCAATCTGAGCGGCCTTGTCATTGATATAATCGGCCAGTTTTGACAGGCGTTCCCCCTCGCCGTCCTTACAGGCCAGATGGTAATCCTGTTTGTTAAATTTTACGATGACATTGGCCATGATCTATCCCGTTTAATGAAGGCTTTTTTGCGCAATAAGCTGATCCAGATCCCGCAGGGTCGCTGTCAGCTCCTTTTCCGCCGAATCATTCACGGCTTCCAGCCGCCGGCATTTTTCTTCCAGCACCATATATCCGTCTTT
>UOED01000092.1_pt1 | contig 25843 bp, 30 predicted proteins | sample 1990161 | NCBI WGS metagenome assembly UOED01 (sample SAMEA4728526, study PRJEB27164) | hydrothermal vent metagenome | biome: marine basaltic hydrothermal vent biome; feature: marine hydrothermal vent; material: mineral | place: Pacific Ocean | collected 2011-06-14/2011-07-23 | depth 1741 m | reverse complement strand
CGATCAGTATTTTTTTCATGTTCCAAACCCCTGTGTATGAGAAAGGGTCAGTTTCCCCCATTGAACAGGTCAATGCAACCGTAAATTTATTTACTGCGCCCGGTCATTTTCTCCACACTGCGCAGGGTGCCAAGGCCAAGGAGCGCCAGAACCAGCTCCATCAAATTATCGGTCATAATTTCCGGCGGCGTGATCGCCAGACCGCGCAATGCCACCACCCACAAAAACAACGGATGCAGGATAAAGGCCCACAAAAACCCAAGTCCGCAAACCCAGCCAATGAAGGGCCGCCATCCCGCCACGAACAGCGACCGGTGGCTGGCCTCAATCCGGTTGATTTCCGCCTGTAAAATCTGTGGCTGCTGGCGGAGCTTTTCCATCAATAATGCCGCCTGCGCGCGCTCATCATCGCTGGTGAACAGCTGATCCACCACATTGCCCACGGCAGACACCGCATCAATGGCCGGACCGCCAAATATTTTTGAAAGAATGCCCATGTTAAAATTCCCTGTAAGTGGTGCCGTCAAAGATCAGGCTTTGCTGTCGATTGTCCCCCGCCCGGTAAGAACAATGAACCCAGCCGCTGGCGGGCTCCTCTGGCCGGTAAAATTCCAGAATAAGCTGGTCAAAGACAAGGTTATCCTTGATCCAATCGGCCAACAGACGGTTCGGAATGCCGGCAAGCTCAAAATCTACCGCCTGCCCCGTGATATGCTGAGAGCTGTCTTTTGAGCCGAGCAGGCGATTCACAGCCAGACTGCGAAATCCGCTGGACGGGCGAAAGGGCCGGGCAAAATGTGCCCGCACTGGCTCCAGTATATGACGGGCCAGCCGGGTCAGATTGGAGGCCGCCTCAACGTCCGGCTGATTGTACAAGCCACGGCGCAGGGCGAGGCTGCTATGGGTTAATTCGTTTAGGGTAAAATGCTTTGTCAACAGTTCTTGCTTCATAGTCCTATTCATCCCTATCAGTAGGGCGTGGCAAACTACCGTAAAGGTCCAACGCGGCTTGCAGGGTGGTCTTTGCCCAGCCTTTGCGCTTGCCCCGTTTGCGGTCCACGGCACTGAGCGACAGCTCATCAATGATAACATCCAACACCGGCCCCAGCGACAGGCCCGCCGGCATCATCTGATCCGCCCAGGCGCAATAATGATCCTTCAGGCGAATTTCATAATCGCTTTCCGCCCCGCCCTCAACCCGGCTGGTTTGCACGACCACGCCTGTAATGCGGGAAAGACGCATCTGGGTGCCGTCCGTGATGATCTGGACAGCCCGCCGAATACGCCGAAAGGCCCATATTTGCTGGTCATTAAGGATATTCTGTTTTTTAAAGCGCATCAGAGGATCCGGGGTTAGTTTGGCCAGCGTTTCCGCCGTCGGCCCCTCATATATCCGTTCCAAAATGGCGGAATCCTGTCTTGGCCCTTTTATAATATCTAATTTTTTCCGCCGCTGTTCCCGGCGACCTTTCCGGCGGGCAAGACGGATTTTTTTAAAAGACCTCGCCTGTCCTGCCACCATGTCATTGCCCATATTACCGTCCGAATTTCCACTTTCCAGTTCAAACATATTCATGTCCCTGTGTAAAAAACATCATTTCCGATTCGCCGTTCCTATAATAGGGATAAATAAGAACAAATCAAGAACATTTGAGGCATAGGACATAATTTTTACGCCTCAGAGTTGCGTTTTTGGAAAAACTACTAAAAAACACGTCTTGACCTTTTCCCGACAAACCGGGACAATCGCGACCTATAATAATCACGCAGGAGACGAAAATGGGTGTTTTATCCTATGCGGGCGGACTGGGATTAATATCGCTCACGGTTTATATCATGGTCATTGGCCGCGACCTGCTTGTGCCGTTCATGATCAGCATTGTGATCTGGTATCTGATTAACATCCTGTCGGATTATTATCACAAAATCACCCTTGGCAAATGGCAAATTCCATTGGTTGTCAGCTATGTGGCGTCCCTGCTAACCATCGCCCTTATCCTCAATTTTCTGATCGGCATGATCAGCAGCAACATCACTGAGGTCCGGGACGCCGCCCCGCTGTATCAGGAAAATTTCATCAAACTGACCACGCGCATATTCAACCTGATCGGCATTGAAAAAGAACCTAATTTCGCCCAGGTGATCCATCAGATAAACCTGACCCCCTTCATCACCAATCTGGCCGGAACGCTGGCAACACTCATCGGCAGTGCCAGCCTGATCCTGATCTATGTCTTGTTTATCATGCTGGAACAGAAATATTTCAAGGTCAAGCTGTCCCATCTGCTTAACGGCTCCCCCCACAGGGAAACCGTCTTTATGATCATTGAGCAAATTTCATCGGACGTAAAAACCTATATCGGGGTCAAAACCTTTGTCAGCGCATTGACCGGCGGGGCCTGTTATCTGGTGCTGGTCACGGTCGGGGTTAATAACGCCAGCTTCTGGGCCTTTTTTATCTTCCTGCTGAATTTTATTCCAACGGTGGGGTCCATGCTGGCGGTCCTGTTCCCCAGCCTGCTCAGTCTGGTACAGTTTGATACATTTACCCCGTTTTTCATTGTGATCATCGCCCTGATCTCCATACAGCTGATCATTGGCAATATTCTGGAACCAAAACTGATGGGCAACTCTCTCAATCTCAGCCCGCTGGTGGTGATGTTGTCCCTGTCCCTGTGGGGCAGTATATGGGGGATTGCGGGCATGTTTCTAAGCGTGCCCTTCACCGTGATCCTGATGATTGTCTTTTCCCAGTTCCCCAAGACAAAGCCCATCGCCATCCTGTTATCCCAAGACGGCAACATCCGCCCCCGGGACAGTATTATGCTGGAGGATTAAAGTCCTGATTTTCCCATATTGAGAAATTTTTCCCGGCGGAGGGTTTTAAGCTTGTCACCGCCAAGGGCGGACAATTCATTGAGGGCCGCATCCAGTGATTTTCGGATGGTTTTCATAGTCAGCGCATGGTCCCGATGAGCGCCGCCAACCGGTTCCGGAATGATTTCGTCAATCACCTGTAATTTCAGCAGGTCCTGCGCGGTTATTTTCAGGGCATTGGCTGCATCCTCGGCCTTGTCAGAAGTGCGCCACAAGATGGATGCGCAGCCTTCTGGTGAGATAACCGAATAGACCGCATGTTCCATCATCAAAACCCGGTTTCCCGCCGCAAGCGCTACTGCGCCGCCGGACCCGCCTTCCCCCACGATGATCGATACCAATGGCACTTTCAGGCCAAGGCAGGCTTCTGTGGAGCGGGCAATGGCTTCGGCCTGCCCCCTCTCCTCGGCCCCAACACCGGGATAGGCCCCGGACGTATCCACCAACGTAATCACCGGAATATCAAACTGTTCGGCCATTTTCAGCAAGCGGATTGTTTTCCGATAGCCTTCGGGCCGGGCCATGCCGAAATTATGTTTCAGACGACTTTCCGTATCATGACCTTTTTCATGGCCGATCACCATGACGCTCTGGCCTTTAAATCGACCAAGTCCGCCCATGATTGCCACATCATCGGAAAAGGCACGATCCCCTGCCAGAGGCATAAAATCCTCAATCAGACTTTCCACATAATCCTTGAAATGGGGTCGTTCGGGATGGCGGGCGACCTTTATTTTCTGCCACGGGGTCAATTTACTGTAGGTATCCCGCAACAGCTTGTCACGCTTGACCTCCAGCCGCAGAACTTCCTCGGCAATATTTATTTCCTCACCGCTTTCAAGGTTATTCATATCCCGAATCCGGCTTTCCAGCTCGGCGATGGGTTTCTCAAAATCCAGATATGTCAGCATCACACACTTCTCTATTTATCCCTGGCTGACCTTATAACGCCCATTTCATGTCTTGGAAAGGGGGTGTTTTTGGGTTACCAGCGTTTTCAGTCTTTCTTCCAGCACATGGGTATAAATCTGGGTGGTGCTGATGTCCGAATGGCCGAGCATTTTCTGTACCGCCCGCAGGTCGGCCCCATGGGACAACAGATGGGTGGCAAAGGCATGGCGCATCACATGGGGCGACAGTTGGGATGGCAATATCCCGACCTCGGCCCCCAGTTTTTTCAGCAACAGGGCAAAATGCTGACGGGTCAAATGCCCCTTGGCCCCGCGCGAGGGAAACAACCATTTTCCCCTTGGCCCCCCTTGCGACGTCATGGCGTCACAATAATCCGCCAGCGCCCCGATGGCCCGCCGGTTCATGGGCACCAGCCGTTCCTTGTCCCCCTTGCCGCGCACATATATATAGGGCTGTCCGCTCTGTACCGCCGCCAGGGGCAGGCTCACCAGCTCCGTCACCCGCAGGCCGGTGGCATATAGAAGCTCTATCAAAGCATGAAGCCGCAGGGATTTTAAATCGCCCTTGTCTTCTGCCTTATCCTGGGCTTGTGCCAGCAGGTCGCTAACCTGATCCTCACTAAGCAGTTTGGGCAGGGACTGGCCCAGCCTTGGGCTGTCAATGCCCAGCACCGGATTGTCGGTTCTTAAGCCTTCGGCGTAAAGAAATTTATAAAACTGGCGGAAGGTGGATAATTTTCGGGCCTGCGACCGGGCCGCCAGACCCTGTTCCTGCAACCGGGACAGATAGACCCGGATATGATCCCGCTCCAACGTCATCAAATCAAACGAACAATTTTCCATAAGCCCGCCCAGATCACGGGCATAAGATTCGATAGTATTGAGCGCAGCGCCCCGCTCCGCCCCCAGCATTTCCAGAAACTGGTCTATCAAATTCCGGTCAGAAACCATTATTGGCCAGAATTTCAAGGGCCAGATCATGGGCTTCATCCTCAAGCCCCACCGCCCGGAGCGCCCGGATCACCGCGCTGGCCCCGGTCGCATCAAGGCTTGACGGGCCACCATCACCGCTGCTGGCCAGCAGCCCAAGCACCAGAGTTTCCCCCAGGTTTTCCGCGCGGGCGGCCTTGATCATATCCCGCCAGACTGCGACGGGGATTGGATGGCTGTTCTCCATGATCTGTGGCCTGACAAGTTCCTGCCACATGGCGTCCGGAACCGTATAGCCCAATGCCTCGGCAAGGGCGTAGAATAGCGAGGCTTTGGCCATGCGTTGGACGGGCGGCAAGGTCATCTGACCGTTCCACCATAAATCCAGTATTTCCTTTGACCAGGGAATTTCATCATTCTGACCCGACACCAACATCATGGGCCATATGTCCACCAAAGCTTGCGTCGCGTCCGCATTGCCGGTAAAGGCAGTGGTACGAACAAAGTCATACCATGCCCCGGCCTTTCTGTGGTTGCCAGCCAACATCAACGCACGGGTAATATGGCGGGCATGAAACAACAGGTTTTCCGCAGGCTCCAAAGAGCGCACCGTGCGCGCGTTTAACCTTGCCGCCCGGGGCAAATCCCGCTTGGCTATGGCGCGCTCCCAAATGACTTTCAGTATTTCAGCCTTTTGCAGGTCATCGCTCTGTCTGGCCGCTGACTGATAGAGCAGAACATCGCCCATCAAGCCATCGTCGCTGCGGGCGATGGCAATGGCATTTTCATATTCTTCGCCGGAAAAACTCACATTACCCAGCAGGGGAATGAGCTTGCCTGTCGGAAAAGTAGCCGTGTCATAGCTCTGCGCTGCCGCCTTGAGCCGGTCCTCCTTCTGAACATTGGGATTGGCGGACAAGGCATAGAGAACCAAGGGCGGTGCGCCGTCAAACAACCGGGCATCAATGGGCTGGTCAAGGACAGACAACAGGCTGTAGGTCAAGGGATCCAACTGGTCAAGGCCCGATGAAAAGACCTGTGTGGTTTCCTCTGTGGCCTGATCCGGGGACAGCTTATTGATCATGTCATAAAAAATAAAATCCGTATCGCCCATTTCCATAAGAGATTCGATCGTCAGAGCCGCCCCCTCGCTATTACCCTCCATGGCCTGACAATAGGCCAGAAGCTTCAACCAGTAATGATCCGGCTCATCCGCCGCCACCGCCTCCCGCGCCAGCTCACAAGATGCCGCCACATCCCCGGCCATTAGCATAAGATCGCTGATTTTCCGGGACCCCGCATAGGATTCCGGCGGTAAAATTTTCAGGAAAGACACCAATGTCTGTAAATCACCTGTTTGTGAAATCTTTTCTATGCGCAAATTCAGGAAAGCTGCCGTATCATCCACCGCCCCGCTGTCCGGTAAAAAGGCAGGGTCTTTCGGCACTGTTGCCACCGATAAAAGCAATTTCCGGGTCAGAGATTCCAAAACCGGGGATTTGGTCGGAACGGGCAGGACCGACAAAAGCTGCATCACCCGCCCGCGCGCTGACCCCTGCCACAGGGTCATGGGAAAACCGCCGTTTTCCTCGGTCAACAACCCCTTGGCCGCCGGAATAATCTCAACAAGTTCCGCCGTTTCCACATCAGAATCAATTGGGGCGACATTATTTTCTTCGGGAATGATCTCAATTGTCTCGCCCTCGGTAATCACATCCTCATTTATTTTTTCCTGTGGTATATCTGAGGGAATATAAGGGCCGGGCGCATTTTCCGGGAACAAGATTGATTTTGGCGGGGTATCAGCGGCGGCGGCAGGCTGTTCAATCTGATCTGGCTGACTTTGTGCCGCCCGGGCCGTGGGCACAGACCATAAAACCAGGCCTGTGAAAATGACTATGGTGTAGTGTTTACGGATCATGTTTTTTCCTGATCAAGTCTGGAGGGTGGCCAACGTTCTCCCGGGGGGTTTATTGGGGAAACCGGCTGTCTGGCAAGGTTTTTTCCACATGCTCTTTTGGCGGGTCAATATCCACGGTCATTAAATAAACGGCCCCGACACCAATCGCTATCAAGATAAGGGTGATGATCACTAACCAAAATTTGCCCATTTTTCGCGGTATTTCCTGTTATTAAACGGATGTTATCCTGTTGGCGCATAGTTTAACCATCTCTGACCCAATGGTAAAGCACCCTGTGATATTACCGTATCATGTGACAAAATTATGTAAAAATATGGTCTTTTGATGACTTTCTCTATTTTAAAAGCTAAAAGAAAACCAAGATGAAACGCGCACAAAAAACCAAGATAAAATCGCCCTCGGCCCGGTTACGCTACCCTCTGACCAAAAGCATTTCGCTTATTGGCCTGATGGGATCGGGGAAAACCACCGTTGGCCTGCGCCTTGCCCGCAAGCTGGGCCTCAGTTTTGTTGATTCCGACGCGGAGATAGAACTGGCCGCCGACCATACGGTCAGCGAGATTTTTGAAAAATACGGCGAGGAAGATTTCCGCACAGGGGAGCGAAAAGTTATCACCCGCCTGATTTCCGATACCCCGATGGTTCTGGGCACTGGCGGCGGCGCCTTTATGGACCCGGCAACCCGAAAAAGACTGAAAGAAAAAACCGTCACCGTCTGGCTGAAGGCTGATATAGACCATTTGGTTGAGCGCACGTCCCGCCGGGACACCCGCCCCCTGTTACGCGCCGGAAACCCCGAAGAAATCTTGCGGAAGCTGGCCAAAAAACGCTATCCTGTCTACGGTCAGGCGTCAATCACGGTTGAAACCGGGGCCGGACCCCATGAAAAAGTGGTCAATGATATTATCTGGAAACTCAATCAATATCTGGCTAAAGAGAGAAAGAAGCAGGCACAGGATGCGCCAAAAGATAACCGTTCGTCTTAAAGATAACAGCTATGACATCCACGTGGGTGAGGGGCTTCTTGATCAGGCCGGGGAATTCGTAGCGCCGATACTTGCGCGGCCCAAAACCGTGATCATCACCGATGAAAATGTCGCCCGGCATCAGCTCCCCCGTCTTGAGCGCGCTCTGACCAATGCGGGTATTTCTTTCGACAGCATTATCCTGCCCGCCGGAGAAGCGACAAAATCATTTGACCAGCTGGAAAAGCTGCTGGATCGCCTGCTTGAGCTGAAGCTGGAGCGGGCCGATAAAATTATCGCCTTTGGCGGCGGAGTCATTGGTGACCTTGTAGGGTTTGCCGCCAGCATCTATCAGCGCGGCATCGGCTTCATTCAAATACCGACCACATTATTGTCGCAAGTAGACAGTGCTGTGGGCGGCAAAACCGGCATTAACAGCCCGCGCGGCAAAAATCTGATCGGCAGTTTTCACCAGCCTGACTTGGTGTTAACCGATGTAACGGTTCTGGACAGCCTGCCCGAAAGGCAGCTGCTTGCGGGCTATGCGGAGGTGGTGAAATATGGCCTGATCAGTGATAAAGACTTTTTTCACTGGCTGGAACACAATGGCCGGAAAATAATTTCCGGTGACCCGGCGGCCCGCATAGAAGCCATCCTCACAAGTTGCCGGGCCAAAGCCCGAATCGTTGCCGAGGATGAAAAGGAACAGGGGGTTCGTGCCCTGCTTAATCTGGGCCATACCTTTGGTCATGCGCTGGAAGCGGAAGTTGGATATTCCGGTGACCTCCTCCATGGTGAGGCCGTGGCCATTGGCATGGTTATGGCCTTTGACCTGTCGGTAAAAATGGGCCTATGCCCGGCCAGTGACGCCGAAAATGTCCGCCGACATCTAGAGGATATGTCCCTGCCCACAACCATTGGCCATGGCAATCATCCGATTTCAAAAATTCATATGACCGCAGAAGATTTATATGATCACACCCTGCATGATAAAAAAACATCCGCCGGAAAGGTGACTTATGTGTTAGCATCTGCCATTGGCCATGCCATGCTACGTCGTGATATTGCCCCAGAGGACATTCGGGAAATTTTTCAACAGGCTCTAAAAACAAGACCATTATGATCACAGAAATTCTTATCTTTTCCGGCGCGATTTTATTCCTGATATTATTATCCGGGTTTTTTTCAGGGTCGGAAACCGCCCTGACCGCTGCCTCACCCTCACGCATTCACCGCATGGCCAAGGAAGGTAATAAACGCGCATCGCTCGTGGAAAAGCTGACCCACAATTCAGAAAAGCTCATCGGGGCGATTTTGCTGGGGAATAATCTGGTCAATATTCTGGCGTCCTCCCTGACCACGGCATTTTTCATCCGCCTGTTCGGGGAGATCGGTGTGATTTATGCCACCCTGATGATGACCATATTAATCTTGATCTTTGCGGAAATCCTGCCCAAGACCTATGCCATCACCTATCCGGAGCGGGTGGCTCTGAAAGTAGCCCCCCTTACCCGGATAGTGGTTTTTCTCTTTTCGCCCTTTGTGGCATTGGTTCAGGTTATCCTGCGCACCACATTAAAGCTTTTCGGGATTGAAATTACCGCCGAGAGAATATTATCCGCCCATGATGAAATTCGCGGCACCATCAGCCTTCAGGCCCATGAAGGCGGGCTGGTCAAGGACAGTAAGGATATGCTCGACAGTATTCTGGACCTGCAGGATGTCCAGCTGGAAGATGTGATGGTTCACCGGAAAAATATCGAAATGATCAATGCCGACGATACATCAGAAGATATTTTTGCCCAAATTGTCGCCAGCCCCTTCACCCGCCTGCCCCTCTGGAAAGATGATCCCGACAATATCATCGGTGTCATTCACGCCAAAGAAGTGTTGCGCGCCGTAAAATCAAATGAGGGCACGGTTTCAAATATTGATTTTATAACCATCGCCCGCAAGCCGTGGTTTGTGCCGGAAACCACCAGCCTGCAGGAACAGCTGGCGAAATTCCGTTCGAAAAAAGCCCACTTTGCACTGGTGGTTGATGAATATGGGGCCTTTATGGGGGTCATTACGCTGGAAGATATTCTGGAAGAAATCGTTGGCGATATTTACGACGAACTTGATACCTCATCTACCGATGCCCAGATTTTACAAGATGGCTCCATCGTTGTCAGCGGGGACAGTGCCATCCGGGACCTGAACCGTCAGTTCAACTGGAACCTGGATGATGATAATGCCACGACAATCGCCGGATATGTTATCCATATGGCCGAAACCATCCCCCTGCCCGGTCAGAAATATTCACATGACGATTTTACTTTTGAAGTCCTGAAACGGCGACGAAATCAAATTACCTCAATCCTTGTCATCCCGAAAAAAACCTAGAGTCAAGGCTCCTGCTTGTCCAGAATTTTGGCTATTGCAGCAACTTGCACCGGCGAAAGATTTTGGATTTTCCGGGCCATCTGATTAACCATCGCAACAGTTTCCGGGGGTAGCCCCGCGCTATCCACTGTTATACGCGGATGAGACAGCCGAGCCAGCTCTTCTATCTCCTCCGCATCATCCCAGATCAGATTAAAATAGCTGATTACCTGTTGAACCAGAGCCCATGTGGGCTGCCCCCGATGACCGTGCTCCAGCGCGGAAAGATAGGCCGGACTAAGTTCCAGATCGGCAGCCATTTGTTTTTGACTGATGTCTCTATTTTTGCGCAACAGGCGGATTTTTTTACCAAAAGGGGTCATGAATCACCCCCTGTTACTTTTTAAAACCACATATAACGCCCCATCACCGCCATGCTCGGCGTTGGCTGTATGGTAGGATATTATCCGAGCTGCCAGTTGCCCCTGAGACAGCCATCTGGGCACATTGGTTTTTAAAACGCCCCGGCCACGGGTATAATCACTATGCGACATGGACTCCATATCTGATTTTTTACCGCCCTTGCCCGTCACCACCAAAATGGTTTTCTTGCCGCGCCGCCAGGCGTCCTCAATATAGCGGTTAAGGGCAGCATAGGCCCGGTCCTGTGTCATGCCATGTAAATCTATCTTGCCATCCGTTTTTACTTTTCCCCGGCGTATTTTCTGATGCCAGTTATAATCGGCGTCCTTAAGGGTAAATGCCTGTTCCGTAAGGCCGGGGGCAAAAGTCATATTCTGATCATACCGGGGAGCAGACCGATCACGATAGGCCCCGCGCCGCACCAAAGGCCGGGCGGTCCGGTTACTGTCCAGTTTCGCCATATTTTCCGTTACCCGTTGCCAGAGCTTTTCTTCCAACGCGCTAAGGTTTTTCTGTCTCACCATGGTTTTTCGCTTTCCGGGGAAATCCGTAACGCCAAATTTTTCGGGAGCAGAAAATAATAGCGGCCCCGTTCTTTCATAGACCCGGCCACAAGCCCCGCATCTTCGCCAACCCCCCAATATATATCTGCCCGCACGCGCCCCTTGATCGCCCCGCCCGTATCCTGGGCAATGACCAGCCGCCGGATAGGGTCCGCCGCCTCAAGAGAAGGGGTTAAGTCAAGCCATATAGGCATGCCCAGCGGCACATATTCCCGGTCCACCGCCAGCGACCGCCCGGCGGTAAGCATCACATTCATGCTACCCACCGGCGCGAGCTTATCCAGCGGCTGAAAAAAAACATAAGACGGGTTCTTCCACATCAGGGCTTCGGCCTGCCGGGGGTTTTCTGTTATCCATACCCGAATGGACTGCATGGACATATTTTTTCTGGTTATCGCCCCGTTTTCGATGAGAAACTTCCCAATGGAATGATAGGCCCGGCCATTCTTGCCCGCATAGCCAAAGAGTTGACGCTGACCATCCTCATAACGAATAACACCAGACCCTTGAATATGCATAAAAAAGGAATCTGCCGGGTCTTTTAACCACACCACTTCCAAATTCAGATTATCAAGGCCGCCGCTATCAATGTTTTTACGGTCTTTAAAAGGGACAAATTCACCGTTCTGAACCTCGCCTACAATGGTTTTTCCTTTCAAAGCCGAACTGAATTTGCCAAGATCTAGAACCTTCAGGCTTGCCGGCACCATATAAAGCGGATAACGATATTCATCCGTTGGTTTCAGGCTGCCGTTATATTCCGGCGCGAAATAGCCCGTAAACAGGCCTTCGGTCTCCTGAGAATAAGAAAATGCGGTGAAATACTGCTCAAAAAAAGCGCGGGCCTCATGATTTGTCGAACCTGTCAGTTTTTCCGCCGCCCGGCAAGGCTTATGCCAGTCCTGAACCCGGCCTCCGATATTTTCGGGCGATAGTTTTCTATGGGCCGGTTGAGACAAAAGAGCCGTGCAAGATTTTTGAAAAGCGATAAGAGCCAATGCCTGCTGGTCCGAGGCCCAGCCCTCCAGATCATCATAAGGAATTTCAACAAATTCCACGAGGTAAGAACGGTTACCATCAATTTCTATTAATCCCCACAGCAAAAGCAAAAATAATATCGCTGTGCTGATGGGGATAAAAAATTTCTTCATGGCTTGAAATTATGCTGTTCGGGTGGCAACCAATGTCCAGTTGGGGTCACGGCTTTTCACATCCCTGCAAAAGGTCCATATATCCAGAACCTGTATCGGCCGGTCCTCATTTCCTTCAACCAGTTTGCCGTCCTCATCGCGGGTTACCATGATCATATGGCTGGTAAATTCCACGCTGATTTCGGCTAGAGATCCGGTCAGACTCGCTTCCACAAGGTCAATTTTTTCAATATCCATCAACTTGTTATCGCTGTTGTGTTTTTGTTGCTCCATATGTTTGATCGCACCGTCAAATTGATCAAAAACCTGACGACTGAGCATACTTCGCAAAGATTTCCTGTCTTTATCCCAAAATGAATTCAGGATCATGCCGTAAGCATATTCTGCCCCGTCAAAAAAACTGCGCAGGGTAAAGCTACTGTCCAGCTGGTTTATTTTTTCAATGGTTTCATAAAAAGGTGATGATTTATTCAGGCCCAAATTGACAGCCGGCTTGACCTGTTCCGCATCGGGTCTGATTTGAACAACATTATCCTCATCATCCGCTTGCCGGGTTTTTGCACTTTGAGAAGGCGCAGAGCCCCCATCCTTGCGAGATTCACTTGAAGGGTCATAACCGGTTTTCTTGCCCAACGTTCGGCGCAATTGAAATAAAATAAACACCGCCACAAGGGCTAATATTATGATGAGGTCCAAACCTTCGGATTCTGTTTGCATATTTTTCCTGTTCTACATCTTGGCGAATGATGTATGATGCCTATATATCATATATATAAGGCTTATTCGGACAAATTTAAACATACCTTTTTATTTTTGTCTGTAATTATGCCCAAACGCGATCTCAAGGGCCCTGAATAATGCCGTTACTTATATTATTAGTTCTTCTTGCCGTACCCTATCTGGAATTTATGGTTTTTCTGGAGGTGAGTCATGCCATAGGCGGGTTTCAGGCTTTAATGCTGACCATCCTGACCGCCGTTATCGGGGTTTATCTGATCCGCCAGCAGGGGCTTGTTGTCATGAACCGGATGCATCATGCATTACAGAAAGGGGAAAGCCCGGTTGAAGATATTTTCCATGGTTTCTTTTTACTGATCGCCGGATTGTTCTTCTTGTTACCCGGATTTATAACCGATACAGTCGCTTTGTTGCTGGCCATTGAGCCTGTTCGGGCTATGTTGGGAAAAATCATCATTAGAAACATCCGTACCACTTTTTATAAGCCCCCCGGCAAAGAGGGAATCATCATTGACGGCGAGTTTGAAGAAACGCCGGATAACCCAAAAAATATTGATCATGACGATCGGTGAAACAGGCATTGGTTACCTGATTTCATGAATATAGCCAATATTATGTGCCTTGAGCCATGTTCAGCTTGTACTCAGGCAAAATCCGTGTTAGCCAACATGTTTTTATAGGAAACCACCATAGCAACCGGGATAATTTTATGTCAGACGAAACAGAAAATACACCTGCTGAAAATGCAGAAAACACCGCAGAAAATGCCACAGAAAATGAAGGTGTACAAATTGGTATTCTAGGCCAATATATCAAAGACCTGTCCTTTGAAAATCCGACCCCGGCCCAGACATTGCAAAAAATGTCTACGGAAAAACCATCCATGGACATTAATGTAAGCCTGAATGCCCGCGCCGTTGGTGAAGATGTTTACGAAGTTGATCTGAAAATCACCACAACTGCCAAGGCCGGTGAAGATATCGCCTTTGTAGCTGAACTGGTTTATTCCGGACTTTTTGGCGCCAAAAACCTGCCGGAAAATACCCTGCAGCCCTTTTTGATGATCGAAGCCCCACGCCAGATTTTCCCTTTTGCCCGCAGAATTCTGGCCGACGTGACCCGGGATGGTGGCTTTCCGCCCCTGATGCTTGAGCCCATTGATTTTGCCGCCCTATATCAACAACAGATGCAGGCCGCCCAGGAACAGGCCACCGCATCAGATGACGTGGTTGTAAACTAGGCTTTTTAAAGCATTATAGAATTTGAATAACCTCTGGCTTATAGGGCCGGGGGTTTTTTTATGCTGTGCCATAAAGCGGCCTCACCCATGGGGGCAATGAAGACTTCATGACGTGCGCGTTCCGTATCCGTTGCAAAATGGGGACGCGGTTCACGAAAAGTATTTTCCTTGTCCCGAACGCCCGTATTTATATCAACGGATGTTTTTTCCTCGGGAACCAGAGAAAAACCCCGCTGACGACCCCCCATTAGTTCCAGATAAACCTCTGCCAAAAGTTCCGCATCCAGCAGGGCACCATGCTTGACCCGGTTTGAATTATCAACAGAAAATCTTTTACAAAGCGCGTCCAGCGTATTGGGCGATCCGGGGAATTTACGGCGGGCAATTTCCAGCGTATCCACCGCCCGGCTCATGGGAATCTTGCCGTGCCCCACTTGAGCCAGTTCCCAGTTGATAAATTTCATATCAAAGCTGGCATTATGGGCCACCAGCTTGGCATCGCCGACAAAATCAACAAATTCACCATAAATTTCCGAGAAAACCGGAAAGTCTTTCAAATACTCAGCACTCAACCCATGAATGCGAAAAGCGCCTTCGGGCATATCTCGTTCCGGATTGACATATTGATGGAAGCTACGGCCCGTGGGCAGATAGTTTTCCACCTCTACGCAGCCAATTTCTACCAATCGGTCGCCGGAAAACGGATCAAACCCGGTGGTTTCTGTATCAAAAACAATTTCACGCATTTATCCTGTCCTGATTTTAGTAATAATTTCTGCCACCTGTTGTTCCGCATGGGAAATTCCCTGATCCGTATATACGATAAAATCAGCGCGCTGTCTTTTTTCCTTATCCGGCATTTGTTTGGCCAGAATTTGCTCAAATTTCTCAACCGTCATATGGGGGCGGGCCAGAACTCTCTGCCTTTGAATTTCCGCCGGGGCGGTCACCACCACCACATAATTACAATTTTTCTCGCCGCCCTTTTCAAATAATAACGGGACATCCATTACAACCAAATCATGGTCCTGTTTCTGCCGGAAAAACGCTTGCTGCCGGTCCGATACCATGGGATGGAGAATAGATTCCAGTTTTTGAAGGGCCTCAGTATTGCCAAAAACCCGCGCCCCCAAAGCCACCCGGTCAATACCATCAGGGCCGGAAACACCGGGAAATGTTTTTTCAATAGATTCAAGTGCCGCACCATTTTTTGCCATCAAATCATGCACCGCCGCATCAGAATCAAAAACCGGAATATTCGCCCGTTCAAATATTTTCGCGGTTTCCGACTTTCCCATACCGATGGAGCCGGTCAGACCAATGATTTTGGGGTTTTTATCGCTCATGACCCAAATCCAGCCAGCATATATTTCCGCAAGGCATTATCCACTTCCGGCCTTTGCCCGTACCAGCTTTCAAAGGCGGAAACGGCCTGATGAAGCAACATACCAAGCCCGTCAACGGCTATATTTCCATTTAACTTCGCCCCTCTAAGAAGATCTGTTTCCAGCGGGTTATAGACAATATCATATACCACAGCGGATGGCGGCAATTCTGACAGGTCAATATCAAGTGGCGGCTGGCCCGTCATACCCAGAATAGTTGTATTAACCAACAAGGATAGTGCGGATAAGTTTTCTGATAATTCCTGCCCGTCACAAACCGTAATGGGCAAGTCGCCATAAATTTCCGCCAGATGTTCCGCCCGGCTTCTGGTGCGATTGACCAGCTTGATTTCCGGGACACCAGCGTCCAATAGACTCACTATTGCCGCCCGCGCCGCGCCGCCCGCGCCTATAATCATTGCCGGACCATCCGTTGCTGACCAGTTTGGGGCCATTTCTTTCAAATTAGTCAAAAAACCATAACCATCCGTATTGGTGCCATATAAATGACCGTCATGACAGGTTATCGTATTTACCGCGCCTATTTTCCGGGCGGTATCATCCATATGGTCCAGAAAAGGCAAGATCATTTCTTTATGGGGAACCGTCAGGTTAAGCCCTGTGATATTTTTTTCCGCCAGTGTCTTAATGAAAGCGTCCAAATCCTCCGGCTTTACGGCGTAAGGCTCATATATTCCGTCAATATGGTATTTTTTCAACCAATAACCATGTAACCGGGGCGACAGGGAATGTCCGATTGGCCAGCCAACAACGCCGGCTTTTATAGTAGTGTTTTTTGTCATACGTCCAGAATATTCAATTTTCTCAAATTTTCCATCACATTCAGCAATGGCAGCCCGAGAATGGTAAAATAATCGCCGTTAATCCCGGAAAAAAGCTGTGGCCCCATATCTTCCAATAGATAACAGCCCACAGAGTTCAAAATTTTATCACCGGATTGATCCAAATAATGATCCAGAAAGCTGTCACTGAAATTCCGCATGGTCAGGCTGGGACTATATGTTTCACAAATCAATAGCGCACCCTGTCGAACAAGGACATATGACGTATGGAGAGTATGACTTTTCCCCCGAAAAAACCGCAAATACGCTTTGGCCTCTGCCTTGTCTTTGGGTTTATCAAAAAATCTGCCCTCACAAAATAACAATTGATCGGCCCCAAGAATAATATCATCCGGATGGTTTTTGCTAACAAACATTGCTTTATCCAATGCCAGTTTTTCAGAAATTTTTTCCGGAGAGGCACCAACCTTTATCATACTGTTTTTTATAGCTGTCTCATCAATATTTGCCGCCTCAAACTGACAGAGAATACCGGCACTGCGTAACATTTCCCGGCGGGACTTGCTGGCGGACGCCAGAATAAGATTGGGGATAATCGGGTTAGCCACCGGATTTTTTAGCCTTTTCATCATCAAATCTATATTTTAGTTTCATAATAGCACCGGCGGTTTCCTCAATAGACCGGCGGGTAACGTTAATCACCGGCCAACCCCGGCTGGAAATTAATCGCTGGGCCTGCTGTACTTCTTTTTTAATTGATTCTTCTTCCACATAAGTCGTTTGTTTGTTTTCTTTTAAAGATAACAAACGGTTACGACGTATCTGTACCAAACGATCCACACTATTGATCAGGCCCACAACAAATTTACCGTCCAGATTATCCATTTCCGCCGGTAGCTGCTGATTTGGTATAATAGGTACATTAGCGGTTTTCATACCCTTGTTGGCCAGATAAATACAGGTCGGTGTTTTTGAAGTCCGGGATATACCAACCAGAATAATATCGGCTTCTTTCAGACCCTCCAGACATTGACCATCATCGTGCATCAGCGTATATTGCATAGCATCAATTCGCTCAAAATACTCATCATTCATAATATGTTGAAGACCGGGCCGGGCGATACTTTTCTGACCCAGATGGTGGCCAAGTTCGCGGATAATACTATGTAACACAGAAATATACGGCCAGTTTTTTTCATCACAGGCCTTGATTAAAACATCTTCAATATCCTGATTTACCAATGTGAACATAACGATACCGGGCTTTTCCTCAAATTCCGGAATCAACCGTTCCATATGACGGGCCGTTCTGATCATGGGCCAATAATGTTTAATGGTTTTTATTTCAGGAAATTGAGCCAAAGCGGCCTTGGCTACTTGTTCCAGCGTGTCCCCGGTCGCGTCTGATACCAGATGAAGATGAACTTCTTTCATAAATGTCTGCTCTTTTGTTAATTATGGGGATAACTGGCTTTTTTTAACAAAAACCACAATTCCATGCACCTTCTTCTTTTTTTATCACGCTTCTTATACGCTTGGGTATAATCTTTTTTTAGCCCTGTGAGAATCAATAAGTTTTTTCTGATAATCCCGCCTTATAATAATTATCCCCGTAATCCCCACCTTTAAAGCATATTCTTTCTGGTGTTATCCATAGACTTGTGCCAAAAAAACCGCTATGTGATAAAAAATTATTGCCTGAAGGTTTTTGTTTATTGTTTTGAGGATAACTTTTAATCCACCTGATTCACAGGCATCCACTACTACTACATCCTTTTATTTATATATAAATAATATAGTAGTTTTCTATCCAGTGTATAACTTTGGCCTATATTTTATGACAAATAACAAACGCTTCATTCAGGTTCTTCAAGGCAAACAAACAGATAGAATCCCTTTCTGGTATATGAGACAGGCAGGACGGTATTTGCCGGAATATATGGAACGGCGAAAAGTTGCCGGATCTTTCCTTGATTTATGCTATTCCCCGGATTTTGCTACAGAAGTAACTCTGCAACCACTTAAGCGTTATCATATGGATGCGGCCATCTTGTTTTCAGATATTCTGGTTGTACCTCATGCTTTGGGCCAGCATCTGGAATTCAGGCAAGGGGAAGGCCCGGTTTTGACGCCGGTTAATACGGAAAAGAAAATAGACGGGCTTGGCATGGGTAAATTTCATGCGCATCTGGCGCCTGTGTATGAAACGGTCAAGAGATTACATCAGGAAATACCGGATACCACAGCTTTAATTGGTTTTGCCGGTGCGCCTTGGACGGTGGCCACCTATATGGTGGGTGGGCACGGATCCCCGGATCAGGCAGCAACGCGGCTGATGGCCTTTCAACAGGAAGATGTTTTTCAGAAATTAATTGATTTACTGGTTCGGGCCACGTCTGAATATTTAATTCGGCAAATTGAGCAGGGTGCGGAAGTGATCCAGTTATTTGATACCTGGGCCGGGAATTTGCCTGACGATCAATTTTATAAATGGGCCGTTTTGCCAGTTAAAAAAATAATTCAGAATATCCGCACTCAATATGCAGATATTCCCATTATTGGTTTTCCGCGCGGCGCGGGGTGTCGTTATCCGGATTATATCTGTGACACCGGGGTTACCGCTGTTTCCATTGATACGACCATGCCACTGGATTGGGTGCGAGATCATATCCAGACTTTATGTCCGGTGCAGGGAAATCTGGATCCTTTGTTGCTGGTTTCCGGTGGGGAGAAGATGGAAATGCGGGTTCACGAAATTTTGACAAAATTAGGTGATGGCCCGTTTATCTTTAATCTGGGCCATGGTATTGTGCCGCAAACACCGCCGGAAAATGTGGCGCGGGTTTCAGAAATCATCAAGGACTATCAGAAAAAATAATGTCAGCCGATCCGGAAAAGAAAGAAAAGATCGCGGTGGTCCTCTTTAACATGGGCGGGCCGGATTCACTAAAAGCGGTGAAGCCATTTCTGTTTAATTTATTTTATGATCCGGCAATCATAGCTTTGAAAAACCCGCTGCGCTGGATTGTGGCAAAAATAATTTCCGGAAAACGAGGGCCCATAGCCCGTGAAATTTATCAGAAAATTGGCGGAAAATCTCCCATTCTGGACCAGACCAAAGATCAGGCAAAAGCATTGGAACAGAAATTAAATAATGAGGGTGATATAGAATACCGCTGTTTTATCGCCATGCGCTATTGGCATCCTTTTGCCCGCGAAACCGTAAAACAAGTTCAGGCTTATAAGCCTGACCGGATTGTCCTGTTGCCGCTTTATCCTCATTATTCGATTACAACAGTGGGATCGTCCCTGATTAATTGGGATAAAAATGCCCGGGCCGCTGGACTTGATATTCCCTACAAAGCTATTCGGGATTATCCGGAGGCGGAGGATTATCTGAAGGCTCATATAGATTTGATTGAGGAAGCACGGGGCAAATTAACTGATCCGGATCGTTTCCGGATTTTATATTCTGCTCATGGCTTACCAGAAAAAATCATTGAAGCCGGGGATCCTTACCGCGATCAGGTGGAACAGACTTGTCGGGCATTACAGGAAAAACTGGGCCATCCGGATCATGTGATCTGTTATCAAAGCCGCTCCGGGCCGCTTAAATGGATTGAGCCCTATACAGAGGATGAGATAAAACGTGCCGGCGCGGATCAGAAATCGGTCATTATCGTACCTATTGCCTTTGTGTCCGAGCATTCTGAAACGTTGGTCGAATTGGATATGGAGTATCGGGAATTGGCGACTGATTCCGGCGTGAAAGATTATATCCGGGTGGCGGCCATAGGGTGTCATGACAGCTTTATTTCGGCATTGGGTAAATTGACCAAAGAGGCTTTTCGATGATCGCTTTTTTTCATGAAAATTATTTATGGTTCCTTAGCCTGCATATCATATCTGTAATCAGCTGGATGGCGGGTATGTTTTATATGCCGCGTTTGTTTGTCTATCACTGCCGTCTGGAAGTGGGGACAGAATCTTACGAAATGTTCATGGAGATGGAGCGAAAACTGATCCGTATTATCATAAATCCGGCGATGATTTTTACCTGGATATTCGGATTGTCTCTGGCTTTTGGTCAGGACGTGTGGGGGGATCACTGGTTTCAGGTTAAATTATTCATTGTGATTGCCATGAGTGGCTTTCACGGCTTTTTATCCCGTTGGCGGCGACAGTTTGCCCGGGGGGAAAATTATCATAGCGTACGATTTTACCGGATAGTGAATGAAATTCCAACGTTGCTTATGTTTGCCATTGTGTTTCTGGTTATCTTGAAACCTTTTTAAGCCTTGACAGAAGGGTCTGGGGAAATTAGAAAACAGTCTTTCTTTAAGAGATTTTTTACGTTATCATGCTTTCATAGAATCAATCGGACATAAATCTCATCTTCTTTTCATAATCATCATGTAAATTTTTTGCAGTATATCTGCATTTTTAATCTAACAATCCGATTTGGATATATCATATGAATCTTCTGGAACTTAAAAAGAAAGCCCCCAGCGACCTTTTGCTTTTTGCTGAAGAGCTGAATGTGGAAAACGCCAGCAATATGCGCAAACAGGATATTATGTTTGCCATTTTGAAAGTGCTGGCGGAAAAAGGCGAAGAAATAATCGGCGTGGGTACTATTGAGGTTCTACAGGACGGTTTTGGTTTTTTGCGCTCGCCGGAGGCAAATTATCTGCCGGGGCCGGACGATATTTATGTGAGTCCCAGCCAGATCCGGCGTTTTGGCCTGCGCACCGGGGATACGGTTGAGGGGCAAATCCGGGGACCAAAAGAGGGTGAACGTTATTTTGCATTGCTTAAGGTTTCCCAGATTAATTTTGAAGATCCGGACGCCGGGCGGCATAAGGTTCATTTTGACAGCCTGACCCCTCTGCATCCCGATGACAAATTCAAGCTGGACCGGGAAGCTCCCGGCGTGAAAGATAATTCTGCCCGGGTGATTGACCTTGTGTCCCCCATTGGCAAGGGACAGCGGGCGGTTATTGTCGCCCCGCCGCGCACCGGTAAAACCGTATTGCTTCAGAATATTGCCCATGCCATCACCGAAAACCATCCGGATGTTTATCTGATCGTGTTGCTGATTGATGAGCGGCCAGAGGAAGTGACAGACATGCGCCGTTCGGTGAACGGTGAGGTGATCAGTTCCACCTTTGATGAACCGGCAACCCGTCACGTACAGGTGGCGGAAATGGTCATACAGAAGGCCAAGCGTCTGGTGGAACACAAAAGGGACGTGGTGATCCTGCTGGACAGCATTACCCGTCTGGCGCGGGCTTATAACACGGTGATCCCTAGTTCCGGCAAAGTTTTGACCGGCGGCGTGGATGCCAATGCCCTGCAAAAACCAAAAAGATTTTTCGGTGCGGCGCGGAATATTGAGGAAGGTGGATCATTATCCATCATTGCCACCGCTTTGATTGATACCGGAAGCCGCATGGATGAGGTTATCTTTGAAGAATTTAAAGGGACCGGCAACTCGGAAATCGTTCTGGACCGAAAAGTCAGTGACAGGCGTGTATTCCCGGCCATTGACATCATTAAATCCGGCACCCGTAAGGAAGAATTACTGCTTGATAAAAGCACTCTGGCCAAGATGTATATGCTGCGCCGGATACTGATGCCTATGGGGTCGGTGGATGCCATGGAATTCCTGCTTGGTAAAATCAAGGAAACTAAAAATAACGACGAATTTTATGCTTCCATGAATAATTGATTTTATCATCCTATACTTTCCAGCACGCCATGCTTATAGTTTCCGGAATAAAAATAATTTCGGGATAGGGTAATCATGTCACAGGGCCAGGGGTCGGATAATCATTCTTCAATAAAACAGGTTTCTTTGCTGGAATCGCTGATTCCGGTTGTGGTTCTGATTTTTCTGTTGGGGCTGTCAGTTTTTCTGTACGGCGATAATGCCCAGGCCGGCGCCAGTCAGGTATCGCTCTTGATCAGTGCTGGAGTGGCGCTGTTAATCGGCTGGAAAAACAATCATAACTGGGCGGATATTGAAAAAGCCATTTCTCACGGTGTGGGGAATACGGTCAACGCCATCTTGATTTTATTGATGGTCGGGTCATTAATTGGCAGCTGGATATTATCCGGTACCGTTCCGGCGATGATCTATTATGGTCTTCAGGTCATAAGCCCCAGCTTTTTTTATGTGACGGCTTGTATACTTTGTGCGGCAACAGCAATAAGCATTGGCAGTAGCTGGTCAACGGCAGGGACCGTGGGGGTGGGGCTTATCGGGATTTCAGCGGGCCTTGGCATGTCACCGGAAATTACCGCCGGCGCGATTATATCCGGGGCTTATTTTGGTGATAAGATGTCGCCGCTGTCCGATACGACAAACCTGGCACCCGCCGTGGCGGGGTCCGAGTTATTCAGCCATATCCGTCATATGGTCTGGACCACCTTTCCGGCCATTACCATCGCGCTTATTCTCTATCTGATTATTGGCCTTATGGCAGAGGCGGTGGTGGGAGAGATCAATATTCAAAACCGTTTGGATCTGTTGGACCAAAGTTTTAAGATCGGACCCCATTTGTTGATTCCCATGGGAGTCGTTTTCTATATGGCCTATAAAAAGATGCCGGCCTTTCCCACTATTATGATCGGCGCTTTGGTTGGTGGCCTGTTTGCCATTGTCTTTCAGCAGGATGCAATATTGAAGTTTGTTAAGGCAGACCATATTACGGTTTTAAATATGTTTGACGGGGTATGGCGATCTTTGTTCGGCGGATATATATCCGAAACCGGAAATGCTGAATTGGACGGTCTGCTTTCAAGAGGCGGAATGAGAAGTATGTTAGGGACAATCTGGCTTGTTATCTGTGCCATTACTTTTGGGTCTGTCATTGAGAAACTGGGGATGCTCAAGCGGCTTGTTGATAGCATTATTCATCTGGCAACCTCAACCGGATCATTGATTTTAACGACGGCCCTGACCTGTATCGGGGTGAATATATTGGCGGCGGATCAATATATTTCCATTGTCTTGCCGGGGCGTATGTATCGGCTGGAATATAAAAAACGCGGGTTAGCGGCGAAAAATCTGTCGCGGGTGCTGGAGGATACGGGAACCGTTACATCTGTTCTTATTCCCTGGAATACTTGTGGGGCATTTATGGCCGGGACGCTGGGTGTTGCTACTTTTGCTTACCTGCCCTATTGTTTTTTCAATATCCTAAGCCCGATGGTTTCGGTCTTATATGGTTATATGAATTTCAAGATTGAAAAAATAGAGGATGGCGCACCCGTTACGGTGGAATGATTATGCGGCATGATTTTCCAGTTCAAGCAGATATTTCTTGGTGATCACCCCGTCACCGCCGGAATAGCCGGTGAGCTTGCCGTCTTTGCCCATAACCCGGTGGCAGGGGATAATGATCGGAATGGGGTTCAGGCCGCACGCCGTACCCACAGCCCGGGGGTGGGAGTCTATTATGGCGGCTATTTCTCCATAAGTCATTGTTTTACCATAAGAAATAGAAACCATGGCCTGCCAGACCTTTTTCTGAAATACTGTGCCATGTGGGTTTAAAAGGCAGGTAAATTCTGGATTTAAACCGTCGAAATAAGCATCAACCTGTAGTTTTACTTCCCAAAGAAAGGCGGTTTTTTCGGATAGAGGCGACCAGCCCCAGTCCAGCGATACGATTTTGCCGTCCTCCTCACTCAGGGTCAGATCACCAACAGGGCTATGGAAAGACAATTGGCTCATTTTTAATCCTGAATTTTGTGGTAGGGATATTTTTAATATATGATATTCTGGAACGAGACAAATTAAATATGGAACCCGCCAGATGAAAGTCACCATTGATATTGATTGTACGCCACAAGAGGCCAGAAGTTTTCTGGGCCTGCCGGATATAAAACCATTGCAGGATGCCTTTATGGCTAATATGCAGGAAAAAATGTCAAGCGACCTGTCCGGCGAAGATATGGAAAAAATGTTTGACCTATGGATGACACCGGGTTTGAAACAGGCCGGGCAAAGTATGGAGGCCTTTCAGAATTTATTCTGGAATGCGGCAAAACCCAGCGATAAATAAATGACGGACCTAATCCTATCAGAAACAATTTTTGCCCTGTCCAGCGGCAAAGGCCGGGCCGGGGTGTCGGTCATTCGCCTGTCCGGGCCGGAAACCGGGGCCGCCATATTAAAACTCATCTGTAAAGAAAAATTACCTGTTCCACGTGAAACACATCTTTGCTGGTTTCGGGACCCTAAAACGGGTATCCGGCTGGATCAGGGGTTGCTGATTTATTTTGCCGCGCCAAACAGCTTCACCGGCGAAGATGTCTCAGAGTTTCATATCCATGGGGGCCGGGCCGTTGTATCCGGTTTTCTGGACGCTTTGTCTAACATAGAGGGCCTGCGCAGCGCCTTGCCGGGAGAATTTACCCGACGTGCCTTTGATAACGGCAAGATGGATTTGACCGCCGCAGAAGGGTTGGCGGACTTGATAAATTCAGAAACAGAAGCCCAGCGACGACAGGCCCTGCGCCTTATGGATGGACGCTTAGGCGATCTTTATGAAGAATGGCGCAAGGAGATTATCACGGCGCAGGCCTATCTTGAGCTGGACATAGATTTTTCTGATGAGGAAATACCGCAAGATGTCACCCTTAAAGTCCGGCCAATTATTAAGAGCCTTCTGGATAAAATTACCAGTCACCTGGGGGAGGGCATCAAGGGCGAGCGGATTCGGGACGGATTGCAGGTGGTAATTATGGGCGCACCCAATATCGGCAAATCTACCCTGCTGAATTTTCTGTCCAAGAGAGATGTGGCTATCGTGTCCCATATTGCCGGAACCACCCGCGATTTGCTTGAGGTCCATCTGGACATTGCCGGTTTTCCGGTAACGGTGGTTGATACCGCCGGGATCAGGGAAAGTCAGGACGTCATCGAAGCTGAAGGCATCCGCCGGGCAGAACACCGGGCAAAAGACGCGGATATAAAAATCCTGATGATTGATGCGCGGGATTGGCCGGAAATACCAGAGCGCTTAAAAAAACATATGGGTAAAAATGCTATAATCCTGCTCAATAAAAGTGATCTTTTGCCCAAGGGTGATCAAATTAACATACAGGATGAATATGATTGTCTTGGGGCCTTTCCGGTATCGGTCAGCCAGGAAACGGGTATGGCCGCTTTTTTGGCCTGTCTGACAGATACTGCCGAAAGCTATATGGAACTAACCGATGGGCCAAACCTGACCCGCACGCGCCATCGGGAGGCCTTGGCAAATTGTGTGACGCACTTAAACCGTTTCTGTGATTATCCAGATAAAGAGCTGGCGCTATTGGCAGAAGACCTGCGTATGGCGGCCCGGAGTCTGGGCAGCATTACGGGGCGGGTAGATGTGGAAGACATGCTCGATGTGATCTTTTCTGAATTCTGTATAGGTAAATAACGTACTGTTTCACGTGGAACATTCCGGTTTTAAATGAGCCTTTGACTTTGTTTTATGAAAAAACTAGAGTCCCGGACTTGGTTTATGAGAAGGCTTTTGTGTTTAAATGACAGACTATGATGTGATTGTAA
>UOED01000063.1_pt1 | contig 26087 bp, 21 predicted proteins | sample 1990161 | NCBI WGS metagenome assembly UOED01 (sample SAMEA4728526, study PRJEB27164) | hydrothermal vent metagenome | biome: marine basaltic hydrothermal vent biome; feature: marine hydrothermal vent; material: mineral | place: Pacific Ocean | collected 2011-06-14/2011-07-23 | depth 1741 m | reverse complement strand
CAGATCAGAACCATGATGTCGGGGCCGCCGCCTTACCGGATCATTGCGCCGGGGCGCACCTATCGCTGTGACAGTGACGCGACCCATACCCCCATGTTCCATCAGGTAGAGGCCCTTGTCATCGACCGGGACATTCATATGGGACATTTGAAATGGTGCATTGAGGAATTCTGCCGCAAATTCTTTGACCTCGACGATGTGAAAATCCGCTTTCGGCCCAGCTATTTCCCCTTCACGGAACCGTCCGCCGAAGTGGATATTGGCTGTGCGTTCAAGGACGGTGAAATCCTGATCGGGGAAGGCGATGACTGGCTGGAGATCATGGGCTGCGGCATGGTCAACTCGCGTGTTCTGGAAAATGTGAACCTCAACCCCGATGAATATCAGGGCTTTGCCTTTGGCATGGGGCTGGACCGGATTGCCATGTTGAAATGGGGTATTCCTGACCTGCGGGATTTCTTTGCCGCCGATTTACGCTGGCTGAAACATTATGGTTTCGCTGCCCTCGATATTCCGTCACTCAGCACGCAAAATAAAACTTACGAGCAAGGATAAACAAGATGAAATTTACCCTTTCATGGCTCAAAGAACATTTGGATACAGAAGCCCCTATCAATGAAATTTCTGAAAAGCTGACCGCCATCGGGCTGGAGGTTGAGGAAATTACCAATCCGGCTGATGATCTGGCCCCCTTTGTCATTGCAGAAGTTCTGGAAGCCGCGCCCCATCCCAATGCGGACAAGCTTCAGGTGTTGAAAGTCAATACCGGAACGGAAGTTATTCAGGTAGTCTGCGGCGCACATAATGCGCGGGCAGGCCTGAAGGGGGCCTTTGCGCCTTCCGGTGCCACTATCCCCGTGGGCGGCATGAAACTGCGCCCCACCAAAATTCGCGGCGTGGAAAGTAACGGCATGATGTGTTCCGAGCGGGAACTGGGCCTTGGGGATGACCATGACGGCATTATCGACCTGCCCGCAGATGCGCCGGTGGGCATAAAATTTGCCGATTACAAGGATATGGATGATCCGGTTATTGAGATCGCCATCACCCCCAACCATCAGGATGCCCTCGGCATTTACGGCATTGCCCGTGATCTGGCGGCGGCGGGGCTTGGCACCCTGAAACAGCGGGATATGTCCCCGGTCAAAGGCGGATTCAAAAATCCACAAAAGGTTATTCTGGCCAGTCCGGAAGCCTGTTCGGTCTTTGCCGGACGCACCATTCGCGGCATCAAGAACGGCCCTAGTCCCGACTGGCTGCAAAAGAAGCTGCGCGCCCTTGGCATGAAGCCCATATCGGCACTGGTGGATATCACCAACTATCTGACCTATGACATGGCCCGGCCTCTTCATGTGTTCGATGCGGATAAATTACAGGGCGATATTGTGGTCCGCCTGTCCAAAACCGGGGAAAGCCTGACCGCCCTTGACGATCAGGATTACAGCCTGGAGGGCGGCGTTTGTGTCATCACCGATGACAGCGGCGTCATTGGCCTTGGCGGCGTCATGGGCGGTGTCAGCACCAGCTGTCAGGCAGATACGGTCAATGTGTTTCTGGAGGCCGCATGGTTCGACCCGATCACCACCGCCATGGCCGGACGCAAGCTTGGCATTGACAGCGACGCCAGATACCGGTTTGAGCGCGGCGTGGACCCGGACACCATGATGCCGGGCATTGAATATGCCACACAGCTAATTCTGGATATGTGCGGCGGCGAGGCCAGCGAAGTAAGCGTCTTCGGCACGGCCCCGGTCATCTCAAAAACCGTGACCCTGCGCCCCAGCCGCGTGGGCCATCTGGGCGGTGTGGAAGTATCGGAACAGGAAATTACCAACATTCTGACCCGTCTTGGCTTTCAGCTTTCCAAAAAAGGTGACCTGCTCGAAGTTACAACCCCGTCATGGCGGTGCGATATTGACGGCGAGGCGGATCTAGTGGAGGAAGTGTTGCGGATTTATGGCTATGACCAAATCTGTTCTGAACCCCTGCCCGCATCCAGTCGCACAATCAACACCGGTCTGAACGCCATGCAACGGCGCGTGCGCACCGCCAAACGGACGGCGGCGGGCCGGGGCCTGCGTGAAGCGATCACATGGTCCTTCCTGCCCTCCGCAGAGGCCGCGCTGTTTGCCGACCTGAAACCTGAACTGGTGCTGAGCAATCCGATCAGTTCTGATCTGGACGCCATGCGGCCCAACCTGCTACCCAACCTGATCACGGCGGCGGGGCGTAATATGGACAGGGGATTCCGCAATATGGCCCTGTTTGAATGCGGTAATCAGTTTGCCAGCGACACACCTGAGGGCCAATCCCTTGTCCTTGCGGGCATCCGGCGCGGGCAGAGCGGCGCCAAACATTGGGCCAAGGTACCGCAGGATGTGGATGCCTACGCCGCTAAAGCCGATGCGGAAGCCATCCTGAGTGCCATCGGCGCTAAAATTGACAATGCTCAAGTTATGGCCGAGGCCCCTGACTGGTATCATCCGGGACGTAGCGGCGTGATCCGCCTTGGCCCGAAAAATATTCTGGCCTGGTTCGGGGAGATTCATCCGGCTATCTGTAAGGCCCTTGACGTCAAGGGGCCGTTGGTGGGCTTTGAAGTTTTGCTGGAGAATATCCCCTTCCCCAAGGCCCGAAGTGGTAACAGCAGAGGACCGCTAAGGACATCTGATTTTCAGGCGGTGGAAAGGGATTTCGCCTTCGTGGTGGACCGCGACCTTGCGGCGGCGGAACTGATCAAAGCAGTGCGGACCACCGACAAGAAGCTGATCAGCGATGTTACCCTGTTTGATGTCTATGTTGGTCCCGGTATCGGGGAAAACCAGAAGTCTCTGGCCCTGAATGTAAAATTACAACCGACGGACAAGACATTAACCGAGGAGGAAATTGAGCAATTATCATCAAAGGTTATTGCCAATGTACAGAAACGTTGCGGCGGGGTTCTACGATAAATTCAACCGTAGCTTGCCCATTTTAATGTTTTTTTAAAGACCAGCCCGTACAATACCCTTCAAAAGAGTAATGTTGAGTACTAGGAAAATGGCCAAAGAAACGAAAGACATCAAAGTACCGTTAAAAATGAGGTTAAGTGCCTGGTGGAACGGCTATGACCTTGATGACGTAAAAGAGCTTCTTCTTGCCCGCCAAAATGGCGGGGTTGAGGCTGAGAAAACATCTGCTGATAAAATAGAAATAGACACGCCGAACGTTGAAGACAGCATTTCCGCCCTGAAATGGGACGAGCTTCGAATGAAAATGAGCCAGTTGATCTGGGGCGATGGCTATTGCGGTCCCGGCGGTAAAGAACATATTGCCAGGATGTGCAAACTCTTGACCATGAATTCCGAAATGAGTGCCATAGTTGTCGGCGCCGGACTCGGTGGACCGGCACGGGTGCTGGCCGAAGAATTCGGGGTCTGGATCACCGGCTATGAACTGTCGGAAACACTGGCCGAACGGGGCATGAAAATGTCCACGGATATGGGCCTGGCCTCCAAAGCCATCATTTCTCACCTTGACCCGGAAAAAGCAGAACCCTTTGACCGGCGTTTTGACCGGGCCTTTTCCAAGGAAGCTCTGTATAATTTCCCCGACAAGCCAAAAATCCTGAAAGACACTTTTGACACCCTGAAAGAAGGGGCCCTGTTCCTGATCACGGATTACACGCTGGCCAATGTCTCCGCCATTGAAAATCCCGATGTCCAGAAATGGCTCAGCCAGGAAGCCATCCGGCCCTTTCCGGTAACCGCTGACTATATGCAGAATTCTCTGGAAGAAGCCGGCTTTGTCCTCCGGGTGAATGAAGATATATCCAAGGAATATATTGACCTTATCGAAGGCAGCTGGTCAAAGGCCGCCACCGTGGCCGAACATCTGGCCACCAAAGGGGATGAAGGGGTAGCGGCCATAAAAATCCTCATGGAAGAAGCCGAACATTGGGCGCTCCGGGCCAAACTCCTGAAAGAAGGTCACATCCATGTCTGGCGGTTTCTGGCCAATAAACCGGCTGAGCAAATCCGCTAGGTTCACCCCACTCATTATCCCCTTGTATTCCCCCGCCAATGAATGATAAAAGCCCTGTCATGACAGAGCTTGATAAAATCAGAAATTTTTCCATCATTGCCCATATTGATCACGGAAAGTCCACCTTGGCCGACCGCATGATCCAGCATTGCGATGGCCTGACCGACCGCGAGATGAAGAATCAGGTGCTTGATAATATGGATATTGAGCGCGAACGGGGCATCACCATCAAGGCACAGACCGTGCGCCTGACCTACCGCGCCCATGACGGAAAGGACTATATCCTCAATCTGATGGATACACCGGGCCATGTGGATTTCGCCTATGAGGTCAGCCGCTGTCTTTATGCCTGCGAAGGCTCGCTGCTGGTCGTGGATGCCTCGCAAGGGGTTGAGGCCCAGACCCTGGCCAATGTTTATCAGGCCATCGACAATAATCACGAGATTGTCCCGGTTCTGAACAAGATCGACCTGCCCGCCGCCGAGCCGGAACAGGTCCGCGCCCAGATTGAGGACGTGATCGGTATCGATGCCAGCGGCGCCATTAAAGTTTCCGCCAAAACCGGTGAGGGCATTGATGAATTGCTCAACAGTCTTGTTGAAGTTCTTCCGCCGCCTGTGGGGGATGCCGCTGCGCCGCTCAAGGCCCTGCTGGTGGATAGCTGGTATGATACCTACCTTGGCGTTATGGTTTTGATCCGGATGATTGATGGTAAAATCAAAAAAGGCATGAAGATCAAAATGATGGTTGCCGAAACGGAACATATCATTGACCGGGTTGGTGTTTTTACCCCCAAAGAAGTGCTGGTGGATGAACTGGGTCCGGGCGAAGTTGGTTTCTTCACCGCCTCCATAAAAGAAGTCTCCCAGACTCATGTTGGTGATACCATCACCGAATTCAAAAAAGAAACCGCCGAGCCGCTCCCCGGTTTCAAACCCGTGCAATCCGTGGTTTTCTGCGGTCTGTTTCCCGCCGATGCCGCCGATTTTGAGACCCTGCGCGAAAGCATGAATAAACTACGCCTCAATGACGCCAGCTTCACCTTTGAAACCGAAACCTCCACCGCGCTTGGTTACGGCTTTCGCTGTGGCTTTCTGGGCATGTTGCATCTTGAGATCATTCAGGAACGGCTGACCCGCGAATTTGATCTGGATATTATCACCACTTCTCCCAGCGTGATTTACCGCCTGCATCTGATCAAGGATGTGGTGAAAGAATTACATAATCCGGCGGATATGCCCGACCCGACCCATATCAAAAGCATTGAGGAACCGTGGATTTTAGCAACTATTCTGGTGCCGGATGAGCATCTGGGGTCGGTGCTGAAACTCTGTCAGGATAAGCGGGGCGAGCAGGTGGAACTGACCTATGCCGGCACCCGCGCCATGCTCATTTATCGTCTGCCGCTCAATGAGGTGGTCTATGATTTTTATGACAAGTTGAAATCCATCTCGCGCGGCTATGCCAGCTTTGATTATCAAATGGATGGTTACCGGGAAGGCGACCTTGTGAAGCTGAGCATCATGGTCAATGCGGAGCCTGTGGATGCGCTGGGCATGATGGTTCATCGCTCACAAGCCGACAGCCGGGGCCGCGCCCTTTGCGCGCGCCTGAAAGACCTGATCCCGCGCCAGCTGTTTAAAATTCCCATTCAGGCGGCCATCGGCGGCAAGATCATCGCCCGCGAAACCATCAGCGCCATGCGTAAAGATGTGACCGCCAAATGTTACGGCGGCGACATCAGCCGCAAGAAAAAGCTGCTGGACAAGCAGAAAAAGGGCAAGAAGAAAATGCGCCTTTACGGCAATGTGGAAATCCCCCATTCCGCCTTTATTGCGGCCCTGAAAATGGGCGATGACAAATAAGCCGCTTATATGGATTCAATCACCAGAAAAATATGAGTGATAGTTTCGCCGTCATTGCTGAAGGGAAACAGGCCAACGATATATTCGTTAAATTCGCGGCCTTTAAACGGTGCCCTCATACGGAAAAATTTCTCCCGTGGTTTTTTTGCTATATGATCATATAGATGCAAACGGTCATCGAGGGCATCCCCGGTGAAAAAATCTTTACGGTAAGTTCCGGACCCTTTTATCTGTAACAGATCCTTGATCCGTTCCCCGGCCAGGGTCAGGATTATATCAAACGCCGAACCGGAATAATCCAGCCTCGTCATGGCTATATTTGGTAACAACTCTACAATATCTGCAGGATTAAAATCCGATTTCCGGGCAAAATCACCGTCTCCGCAGAGCTTCTTCCAATAATTATAAAAACGCCGTGCCGGATGCTTTTCCGGTATGCTATCAACAGATAAAGGATTATTGAATGAATTTGACTTAGGTTGCCACATATTTTACCACTAACTTACACTTAAACTAACATGATACCGCCATCATACTCTCTTGAGAAGATTAAAATTTCGATATTATACTTTTATATGCCCATTTCATAGGTAAGTGCAAAACCCACCCCTATGCCTAATGTTATGAAAGACAGAACAACCATAAATACCACCATTCCTGTGGAAACTTCCGTCTCATGGTCACTGCCGCCGTGGCCTTCTGCCGACGATGTGTCGTGACCAGCCTTATCCATATTCTCATTCATTTCCATACCATCCTCCATAGCCGGTCTCACGGTCATCATACCATGCTTCAGATGACTGGAGACAAGCCACCAGTTTATAGGATAGGCCGCAATAAATCCGATTAACAACGCCATCGACATGATAAACCAGAATTCCACCGACATTGGATCACGGCCCGCAGGCACCATAGCCATACCGAGGGTCGTGACAACAACCATTGCTGTCATGAGGTAATTCATGGATACCAATTCAGGTATGAATGTATTTTTCAATGCCTTGTACAATGATCCCCCGGACTCGGCTTTCATGAACAACGCTTGAAAAATCGTCCAGCCAAAACCAAAGCCGAGCAGATATTCAAGTCCGATCTCACCCGGCTTTGACAAATGAATCGCGCCCCCAATAACCGCGCCAGCCAATATTCCCAAGCCATCACCCGCGACGCAATGCATGGTAGACCCCAACACCTGCCGCCAGCGCGCTGCCGAATATTGCTCATGCAGCCCCGGCAGAGGTTCCCGGCAGCCAAGTACATAGAGGAATGCCCCCAAAGGGCCCGTATAGACCGTGAGCAGGACAAAACCCCATTTAAGCACCGGTGATTCAGGGGTTTTAAGACTGTCAATTGCCACAAACAGCACTGAAAATGCTGTGAGAATAAACCATAGTAACATTACGCCTGATAACATCTCTTCACCCTGTCCCTCATTAATATATAAACTATGAATAACATAAAGCGTCAAGAAACGTAATCACATTGTTTCGCCGAACAATTCACGGCCAATGAGCATACGGCGGATTTCGCTGGTGCCGGCACCAATTTCATAGAGCTTGGCATCGCGCAGCAATCGCCCGGTGGGAAATTCATTGATATAACCATTACCGCCCAAAGCCTGAATAGCCTGCAAGGCCATCTGGGTCGCTTTTTCTGCGGAATAAAGGATACAGCCCGCCGCATCTTTACGGGTTGTCTCGCCCCGGTCGCAGGCGGCGGCCACCGCATAAACATAGGACCGGCAGGCGGCAAGTTCCGTATACATATCGGCAATCTTGCCCTGCATCAGCTGAAATTCACCAATGCTTTGGCCGAACTGCTTGCGATCATGAATATAGGGCAGCACCACATCAAGGCAGGCCTGCATGATGCCCACTGGCCCGCCGGACAGGACAACCCGCTCATAATCAAGGCCGCTCATGAGCACCCGCACCCCGCCGTCAAGCTTGCCCAGCACATTCTCCTCTGGCACTTCGCAATCCTCAAACACCAGTTCACAGGTATTAGACCCGCGCATGCCCAGCTTGTCCAGCTTCTGCGCGGTGGAAAAGCCCTTGAAAGTCTTTTCAATCAGAAAGGCCGTAATACCGCGCGGTCCCGCCGCCATATCGGTCTTGGCATAAACCACCAGAACATCCGCGTCAGGGCCATTGGTGATCCACATTTTAGTGCCGTTCAGGATATATTTATCGCCCTGCTTTTCGGCGCGCAATTTCATGCTGACCACATCGGACCCGGCCCCCGGCTCACTCATGGCCAGCGCCCCCACATACGCGCCCGTGATCAGTTTGGGCAGATATTTCTGTTTCTGCTCTGCATTGCCATTGCGGCTGATCTGATTGATGCACAGATTGGAATGAGCGCCGTAGCTGAGGCCCACACTGGCGGACGCGCGCGAGATTTCCTCCATGCAGATAGTATGGGCCAGATAGCCCATCTTCACGCCGCCGTATGCCTCATCCACGGTCACGCCCAAAATGCCAAGGTCCCCCATCTTACGCCAGAAACCCGTCGGAAATGTGTTGGTCGCGTCAATTTCTTCGGCAAGCGGTGCCAGTTCTTTGGCCGCAAAAGACGCCACCGTATCACGCAGCATATCAATGTCTTCGCCCAGATTAAAATTCAATGTTGGATAGGAAACCATCTCTAAAAATCCTTTTATTTATTTTGGCGCGCAATGGCCACTTTTGATGCGGGCGGACGGCCCAGAAAGTCTGAAATATACCAGGCGGCTTCGACAATCCTGTCCAGATCAACGCCGGTATTCAGCCCCATCCCGTTCAGCATATACAAGACATCCTCGGTCGCCACATTACCCGATGCGCCTTTTGCATAGGGACAACCCCCAAGGCCTGCGACGGAACTGTCAATCACGCTGATGCCCATCTCCAGCCCCGCCAGAATATTGGCCAAGCCCTGACCATAGGTATCATGGCAATGAAGGGCCAGACTACTCACCGGCACTTGATCCATAACCACCGCCAGCATATCCCGGATATCTTTCGGCGTTCCCACCCCGATGGTATCGCCAAGGGATACCTCGTAACAGCCCATCCGGATCATCTCACGGGCCACATCCGCCACGACACCCGGATCAATAGCCCCTTCATAGGGACAGCCCACCACGCAGGAGACATAGCCGCGCACCGCGATATTTTCCTCTGCCGCCCGATCCATAACGGGCCGGAAACGGTCCAGACTCTCGGCGATGGAACAATTTATATTTTTCTGACTGAAACTTTCGGATGCGGCCCCAAATATGGCGACCTCGCCCGCGCCCGCCGCAATGGCCGCCTCAAAGCCCTTGATATTGGGGGTCAAAACCAGATAATCCACGCCGGAAGCCCGTTTCAGGCCAGTCATGACATCGGCACTGCCCGCCATTTGCGGCACCCATTTGGGGGAGACAAAACTGGCGGCCTCTATCTTGGTCAGGCCCGCCGCCGCCAGACGTTCGATGAGCGCGACCTTAATCGCAGTCGGCACAGTCTTTGCCTCATTCTGCAAGCCATCCCGGGGGCCGACTTCATAGAGACGAATGTTGCTAGCCATCGTCATTCTGCTTCATCCCCGGCAATTCTGATCAGAACTTCACCATCGGCGACCTGATCTCCGGCGGCAAGGCTCAGGCCCTCTATCCGGCCCGCAATCTGGGCCTTGATGGTATGTTCCATCTTCATGGCTTCCAATATCATCAGGGGCTGTCCCTGCGTAACCATATCGCCGTCTGACACCATGACCTGTGTCACTTTGCCGGGCATGGGGGTGATGATCACGCCGTTGCCGCCGTCCTCATCCTCGCCCTCCGCACCGGGCAGATAATGGTGCAGATAGCTGACCGTAGCCTCATGGAATATCGTGAAATCCTGTCCGTCCTGTATGACAGTGGCGGAAATTTTATGACCATTCACCGCAATATCCAGCGTGGCCCCCGCACAGCGTAATATCTGCACCTCCAGCTGTGCACCCTCAATGGTCAGGTGAAAATCCTGTTCCCGGTAAGTGACCTTAACCTCGCGCGGCTCCCCATGATCCATAAAGGTCAGCGAAGTTTTCAGGTTCAGATTCATCCGCCAGCCATCGCAATGGTCCCACGGGTCACGGCCCGTCCTATAGGGGGCAAGCTCCGCCATGGTGACCAGCGCCAGAATGACGTGATCCGCCCGCCGGTCCACGGGCATAAGGTCATCTTTGAAATTCTCAATAAAGCCCGTATCCAGATCAGCCGCCTTAAAAGCCGGATGGCGGATAATACGGCCCAGAAATTCCAGATTACACGTCAGCCCCGCCACCGCCGTCTGGCTGAGGGCCTTGTCCATCTGGCGCAAGGCCCCGGCCCGGTCCCGGTCCCATGTGATCAGCTTGGCAATCATGGGATCATAATAGATGCTCACCTCATCGCCCGGTTCCACCCCGGTATCAAGGCGGAAATGGCTATTTTCAGGCGGGCTGGAAAAATGCGTGATCTTTCCGGTTTGAGGCATAAAATTATTTTCCGGATCCTCTGCATAAAGCCGTACCTCAAAGGCGTGGCCGATCAAGGGGATTTCATCTTGCGTTAAGGGCAGTGGCTCCCCCGCCGCAATGCGCAACTGCCAGTCGACCAGATCCTGCCCGGTGATCAGTTCCGTCACCGGATGCTCGACCTGAAGCCGGGTATTCATCTCCATGAAATAAAAGGGCGCATTGTCCAGCCCCTTTTCCACATCGACAATAAATTCAATGGTCCCGGCCCCGCTATAACCAATGGCCCTGGCCGCCGTAACCGCCGCATCGCCCATGGCTTTGCGCATTTCATCCGACATGCCGGGCGCGGGGGCTTCCTCAACCACTTTTTGATGACGGCGTTGGAGGGAGCAATCACGCTCGTAAAGATAAACCGCATCGCCGTGATTATCCCCAAAAACCTGAACTTCTATATGACGGGGCTTGGTCAGATATTTTTCAAGCAGCACATGAGCATTACCAAATGACGCCTTGGCTTCCCGCTGACAGCTTTCCAGAGAGGCGGTGAAATCATCCGCCTGTTCCACAAGGCGCATACCCTTGCCGCCGCCGCCCGCCACCGCCTTGATCAATATGGGATAGCCGATTTTAGCGGCCTCGGCCTGTAAAACATCTATGTTCTGATCAGCTCCCTGATAGCCCGGCACCACTGGCACCCCGGCATGGGCCATAATATCCTTGGCCTTGTCCTTCAGTCCCATGGACCGGATACTGTCCGCGCTTGGCCCGATAAAGACAATGCCTGCCTTCTGACAGGCTTCAGAGAATTCGGCATTTTCTGACAGGAAGCCATAGCCCGGATGGATGGCCTCTGCCCCCGACTTCAGGGCCACCTCAAGGATCACATCTGCCCGCAGATAACTATCCTGCGCCGCCGGGCCGCCTATATGATGGGCCTCATCAGCAAGGCGCACATGACGGGCGGTCCGGTCCGCATCGGAATAGACCGCCGCCGTGCGGATGCCATTTTCCTGCGCCGTTTTGATGACCCGGCAGGCGATCTCGCCCCGGTTTGCAATGAGTATCTTTGTAAACATCATCCCCTGCCCATCCAATCGGGTTTTCGTTTCTCCAGAAAGGCCGCAAGTCCTTCTTTGGCCTCGGCGCGGGCGCGGATGGCGGCAATCCGCTCCGCTGAATCCTCCATCATATCCGATGTTATCGCCCGCCCGCCGTAATCCAGTATCAATCGTTTGGCCTCCCGCATGGCAAAGGGACCATTGGCCCGCACATGATCCAGTATGGCTTGCAATTGTGCGTTCATGTCCTCTTCGGTGGTGGTCAGCTCATGAACCAGCCCCATATCATGGGCCCGTTGGCCTTTGAACCGCTCACCGGTCTGAAAATACCGCCGGGCATGTCGCGCGCCGATGGCACTCAGGACGTAGGGCGATATGGTGGCCGGGATCAGGCCGATTTTGACCTCTGACAGGGCAAAAATGGTATTGATATCCGCAATCACCAGATCACAGCAGGACACAAGGCCAAGGCCGCCCCCCATGGCCGCCCCCTGTACGCAGGCAATGGTCAGCTTGTTCATACTATAGAGGTCATTCAGCATAATCGCCAGATGTTCGGCATCGGCCAGATTCTCATTATGAGAAAAATTCGCCGCCCGCGCCATCCAGTTCAAGTCCGCCCCCGCCGAAAAGCTCTTGCCCGCCCCGCGCAAAACCACCGTTCGGCAATGATTGTCAGCGTCCAATTTCTGAAAGACTTTGCCCAACCGACTGATCATTTGCTCATCAAAGGCGTTATGTACCTCCGGCCTGTTCAGGGTGATAAAGGCAATGCCGTCATCACCCTGTTCCACTATAACAGTATCATTAGTCATCTGAATTCCTTTACATCCTGAATATGCCGTAGGTGGTTGGGCCAAAGGGAGCGTTGAGGCTGGCCGACAGGCCAAGACCCAGAACCCGGCGAGTATCTTTTGGATCAATCACCCCGTCATCCCACAGCCGGGCCGAGGCATAATAGGGGTGGCCCTGATGTTCATATTGGTCCTCAATGGGTTTTTTAAAGGCGGCTTCATCTGCGGCGCTCCATGTTTCGCCGGACCGTTCAATACCGTCCCGCTTGACCGTGGCCAGAACATTGGCCGCCTGTTCGCCGCCCATGACCGACACCCGGGCATTGGGCCACATCCACAGGAAGCGCGGGTTGTAGGCCCGTCCGCACATACCGTAGTTGCCCGCCCCAAAGGAGCCGCCAATGATCACGGTGAATTTCGGCACCTGCGCGCAGGAAACGGCGGTCACCAGCTTGGCCCCGTCCCGGGCGATGCCCCCGGACTCATATTTCTGCCCCACCATAAAACCGGTGACATTCTGCAAGAAAACCAGCGGGATACCCCTGTGATTGCACAGCTCAACAAAATGCGCGCCCTTAAGGGCTGATTCAGAGAAGATCACACCGTTATTGGCCACAATCCCCACCGGCATACCGTAAATATGGGCAAAACCGCAAACCAGCGTGGTGCCGTAGCGTTTCTTGAATTCGTCAAAATCACTGCCATCCACAATGCGGGCAATGACCTCCCGCACGTCATAGGGCGTTTTCAGGTCCGGCGGCACAATACCGTGAAGCTCCGCCGGGTCATACAATGGCTCCCGGCTGTCCCGCATATCCAGCTGAATATCCTTCTTGCGGTTAAGATTACCGACAATGGTCCGGGCAATTTCCAGCCCGTGATTATCATCCTGCGCCAAATGATCGGCCACGCCGGAAATGCGGGTATGTACATCACCGCCGCCCAAATCCTCGGCGCTCACCACCTCGCCCGTCGCCGCCTTGACCAGGGGGGGGCCGGCCAGAAAGATCGTCCCCTGTTCCTTGACAATGACATTTTCATCGCTCATGGCCGGCACGTAAGCCCCGCCCGCCGTGCAAGACCCCATAACAACAGCAATTTGCGGAATGCCTTTGGCCGACATATTGGCCTGATTGTAAAAAATCCGTCCAAAATGATTTTTGTCGGGAAATACCTCATCCTGTGTCGGCAGGTTTGCGCCGCCGCTGTCGACCAGATAAATGCACGGCAGATTATTTTGTTCAGCGATTTCCTGCGCGCGCAGATGTTTCTTCACCGTCATGGGGAAATAGCTGCCGCCCTTTACCGTGGCATCATTACAGACGATGACGCATTCCTGTCCCGCCACCCGGCCAATGCCGGTGATCACCCCGGCGGCGGCCACATCCTTGCTATACATGTCATAAGCGGCAAGTTGGGAAAATTCCAGAAAGGCCGATCCCTTGTCCAGCAACCGGTTAACCCGTTCGCGGGGCAAAAGCTTGCCGCGCTCCAGATGACGCTGGCAATATTTCTCACCCCCGCCGCCTTCTATAACCGCGAGCTTGGCGCCAAGGTCCGCCACAATATCAGCCATGGCCTGTTGATTGGCCAGATATTGGGGGCTGTTACGGTCTATATCAGATTGAATAATCGTCATGAACTATATCACATCCTAATGTTATATATCCCAGACACTAACCTAATTTATATCATAGATAAAATCACTAATATTTATTGTTTCCATAGACAATTTCTATGATTAAACAACTGATCGATCCTCCAGCCATTTCTTTCTGGCCTCAAAAGTGGCAGAGACAGATTTTTGCTCATCTTCTGTCAGGTTTGGATGCCATACCTCAAAGATCAAAACAATGCGGATGTCCGGACTTGGGTTCCAGGCCTCATGATCATAGCTGTCATCAAAGGCAATAATTTCGCCTTCTTTTTGCAGGAATTTATCCTGTCCCACACGCAGGCCACATCCCTCTGGCACCAAAAGGGGGAAATGCACGGTTAATACATTATTGGCAACCCCGAAATGAGATGGAATTTTTATTTCAGGTTTTAATACGGAAATAAAGACCTCCGAAGGATTGCCGTCTATCAACGCCAAAGGTACATTTTTCAATGCCTTCATGACCTCCGAAAATTTAGCTATCACCTCGTCATTGGCCACCCCCTGTTTATAGAGGTGCACCGAGGCCCAGTTCATTTTACCGACAATTTTATCCCAATGCTCCCCGGACATGGGCATGTCAGGCGGAAGATAGGGTTTTCCGTCACCCTCAAGGTCCATATTATTCAAAACTTCCTGCTTGACCTTGTCAAAGGCAGCTTCAATATCAGCCACCCAATCCATATTTTCACGTTTAAAATAAGGAACGGCAGGCAGGTCCGGGATGTAGAATAAATGTGGCTTCTGGTTTTCATCTTTATAAGAAAAATCGCGTACATCAACCTGTGGCCAAACGGCATCATATATCCTTGTCAGGTTATCCCCGTCCGCCATATCCCTGATGGTTGCTAAATGCAGTTCGGTAAGCACCTTATGAATGGTCTGTCCGGCTATTTTTGACCGCTTGCGCAGAATTTCGCCCAACTGTGGATTTAAATGTGCTCTCAGCATATTTTCATCTACATCCTCACCCAATGAGAATATCTCTGCCGCTTTTTCCTCATCCCCCATAAGAATATGCACATAACCAAGATAAAGAAATATTACCGGATTTTCTGGATAACGCTCATAACAGCTAAGATAAGTTGCCAGAGCTGCCGCCAGCTTGCCCTGCTTTTCCTGTGCATAGCCCAGCTTGATTTCTACGACCGCATCTTCCGGGTATGTTTTTGCCAAAACCGTCAAATACTGCTCTGCTTCCACAAAATCGCCCCTTTCGATCGCCGCCGTGGACAGCAAGTCCAGAGCCTTGGGATGGTCCGGTTGCTCAAGCAGAATTTTTTGGCAAACGTCAATGGCTTTTGCCATATCATCCTGACTGTAATAATTTTGCGCTTGCTGTTCAAGGTCTGCCAAAATGACCATTATTGCCTCCTCAATTGTAGTTTAAAAATCAATCCTGAGGTTAAATACCAGATTAACCCTCTGTTTTTCAATGGGATTCGCCAGAACCTCATGAAGCAGATAACTGGGAAATATCAACAGCAACCCGTCCACGGGATCCACCGTATAAGACTGACCAAAAGGCAGGCCTTTTACGATTTGCTGATTAAGATATGGCGTACTGTAAAAAGCTATTTTACCCGTATCCCTTCCCTGAACATAATAGACTCCGGACCAATGCCATTTGGAATGGGAATGGATAATATTGCTGCTACCCTGCTCATTCACGTTTGTCCATAGCTCAAATTCAACCCGCCCGTCGGGCATATCGTCAAGCGGCCTGCAGGATGCACCGATACCGATATAATGCTTATGGATTAGTTTGAGCTTATAAAGAACAAAATCACGAATATAGGGCCAGCTTTCATAATCCCGGTAACCCCGCCAACAGCCCGGGTTTGAATATTTATCCGTTTCTGGTTCCTCAGCCTTATGGGCCAGTATTTCCGGGAGAAGCTGCGCATTAATCTGTTCAAAATCCGGCAACATACTCCACCAGAAATCCGTATGCAAAATACCGCCCCGCCCCATATTCGGCACCGAATTAAAGTTAAATTTTTGAGGTTTTTTGCCATTTGTCATAATAATTATTCTGCCTGATTCTTTCGTCACAACAGGAACTACACTGACACAAGAAACAGCACAGGTCGACCCGTTTTTTACAAAAGGCCGACCTGTGCTTGAAAATGTATGTCATGTGACAATTACAATCACATGATGGAAATCATCAGTCCTTATCGCAAGGATTCATATGTTCCATTTTTTTCTTCATATCTTTCTTGGCGCAAGGATTCATATGTTCCATTTTTTTCTTCATGTCCTTCTTGGCGCAAGGATTCATATGTTCCATTTTTTTCTTCATGTCCTTCTTGGCGCAAGGATTCATATGTTCCATTTTTTTCTTCATATCTTTCTTGGCGCAAGGATTCATTTCACCCTTTTCATGTGCATAACTGGCGGTTGCGAACAGCGCAACGGACACAGAAAACATCATGGCGACAATAATTTTACTAATATTTTTCATTTCAGGCCTTCCTAATGGTTATTTTCACTGGTGTTTCAGTCAGATTTTTTACTGCTGGTTTTATCGTTAATTCACTAAATACTTATGTAATAACGCACGGTCATGCTACATGAATTGAATTGACAAAGCAAATTTCAATATCTTTAATAACGAAATGTTGATCACGCCATCACCCTGTGTGAAGAAAGAAAAAGCTGTAAAATTATGCCCCGAAAATTTATCATTCTTATTGGCATCATCGGACTTGTTCTCGCCTTTGTTGCTTTGGCCATAAATGAGCCATCATCGGAAGTACAAACCACCAGCCGCCTGCCCGCAACCCATTGGCAACAGCCTTTAAGTCCGCAAGGACCGCCGCCGGAAGAATGGAGCGAACTGGAGCAATCCCTGCAACCGGAATCCTGCGCTGAATGTCATGCGGATAAATATGACGAATGGAAAACCAGCCTTCATGCCCACGCCATGTCGCCGGGTTTTGTCGGCCAGATTATCACCTATGATACCGAGAGTGCCAATGACTGTATGGAATGCCATGCCCCGCTGGCAGAACAGAAACAGGCCTTTGCCGATGCCCGCACGCAAGGCAAGGGCCACCTGCCTGCCGCACAGGGGCTCGCCGCCGCAGGCAACAGCTGTGCCGGCTGTCATATTCGGGAGAACAAACGCTTTGGCCCGCCCCAAAGGGATACGGACCAGACCGGCCAAAGCGATACGGACAATCCCCACGGCGGCGTTTTCCGGACCGCTGATTTTGAAAAATCCGACTTTTGCGCCAGCTGTCATCAATTCCCGCAGGATTATGCCATCAACGGCAAACCTCTGGAAAATACAGTTGTGGAATGGCAGGCCAGCCCCCAGGCCGCCGAGGGCATCAGCTGTCAGATGTGCCATATGCCGGACCGCAAGCATCTCTGGCGCGGTATTCATGATCCGGATATGGTCCGGGGAGGGCTTGAGGCATCCCATGACGTGACCGGGGAAATGGCCCGCTTTACCCTGAAAAGTACCGGGGTCGGCCATGCTTTCCCCACCTATATCACACCCAAAGTCGTCATGCAGGCCGTGCGCCTTGACGTGCGGGGTAATCCAGTCCCGGATACGGCGGTGTCTTATGTGATCAAACGGGAGGTTGGCTATGCCGGAGGGCGGTGGCTGGAATATTCAGACACCCGGATTCTACCCGGCGAGACAGCCAGCCTTGATTTGAACTGGGGCGACAGCACACGCATCAAAATGTGGCTGGAAATATATCCTGATGATTATTACGAACATGAGGTTTATGCCAGTCTGGTTGAGAGTTTTGAAGACGGCAGCCCGGAAAAAGCTCTGATTGAGCAGGCTGTCATCAAAGCACAGGCCAGCGGTTTCACCCTGTTTGAGACGATTTTAAAAAAACCGGAATGACAGTCGTACCCTAACGCTCTAAAAGGCATTCAAACCCGTCTGCAAACGGCCCAATATCAACGCATGAACATCATGGGTGCCTTCATAGGTATTAACGGCCTCCAGGTTCATGGCATGACGGATAACATGAAACTCATCATTAATACCATTGCCGCCGTGCATATCCCGGGCCTGACGGGCAATATCCAGCGCTTTGCCGCAGCTGTTGCGTTTCAAAAGCGATATACCATCGGGCGATAGCTTGCCCTTTTCCCTTAGCCGGGTCGCATTAAGGCAAGCATGAAGGCCGAGGGTAATTTCCGTCTGCATATCGGCCAGTTTCTTCTGAATCAACTGGGTCGCCGCCAGAGGCCGTCCAAACTGCTTGCGGTCAAGGGTATATTGCCGCGCCGCGTGCCAGCAGAATTCCGCCGCGCCCAACGCGCCCCAGGCAATACCAAGGCGGGCATTGCTCAAACATCCCAGCGGGCCTTTCATGCCCTCCACACCCGGCAGTAAATTTTCCTGCGGCACGAAAACTTCATCCATGACAATCTCGCCAGTGATGGACGCCCGGAGCGAGAATTTACCCTCGATCTTGGGCGCGCTCAGGCCGGCCATGCCCTTTTCCAGAAGGAAGCCGCGCACCACGCCGTCATCACATTTGGCCCAGACCACCATCACATCGGCGATGGGGCTGTTGGTGATCCACATTTTTGAGCCGGATAATTTATAGCCGCCGTCTACGGTGCGCGCCCGGGTCTGCATACCGCTGGGGTCAGAGCCCGCATTAGGCTCGGTCAGGCCGAAACAGCCCACATATTCGCCGGTGGCCAGCTTGGGCAGGAATTTCTGCCGCTGATCCTCGGACCCATAGGCATGGATCGGGAACATCACCAACGAGCTTTGTACCGACATGGCACTGCGATAGCCGCTGTCCACCCGCTCTATCTCCCGCGAAATCAAACCGTAAGACACATAGCCAACCCCGGCACAGCCATAGCCCTCAATGGTCGGGCCCAGCAGACCAAGCTCGCCCATCTTGAGCATGATATTGCGGTCAAATTTTTCATGGCGGTTGGCCTCGATGATGCCGGGCATCAATTCTTTCTGACAGAAATCATAGGCACCGTCCCTGATCATGCGCTCTTCTTCGGTCAGGAATTCTTCCAGCAGTAATATATCTTCCCAGGGGGAGGATGGCCATTTTGGACTCGCCATAGTCTTGATCTCCTTAAAATATGTACCGGTTACGGGATCATCGCCGTAACTTCAATTTCAATCTTTGCCCGCCGTTCCACCAGCGCCGAGACACCTATGCAAGCCATGACCGGAAAATTTCCGCCGATAATGTCCTTGTATATGGCCCCGAATTCCGCCAGCTGATCGCGGTAGCCGTCCATATCGGTCACATACCATGTCATGCGCGTGATATGTTCGGGGCCACTGCCGCCGCTGTCCAATATGGCCCGGATATTCAAGAGCGCCTGATGAAATTGATCCGAAAGCACATCGGACTCAAATTCTTCCCTGGCGTTCCAGCCAATAACGCCGGCCAGAAAAAACATTTTTCCTTCGGCAATAATGCCATTTGAATAGCCTTTCGGCCTCGGCCAGCCCGGCGGCAATATATGTTGCACGTCTGTCTCCTGTCCCTATCAACCACGGTTAAATAGGTATTTCAATACCAAAATACTTTTTTATTAAATAATCGCTTGCTAAAAATTGTTTTATACCTAAAATAAATATCGGTCAAACTTTAAATACTACGTTGTTTATGATATATTATATTAGTTAAATAGTAAAACAATATAAATAAATGCCCTTTTCCAGTATATATTTTATTTTACATAAAAATTTATTCTGGTTGGTGTGATACGTGAATTTCAAGTATAAAATACAAGGACCCTTGGCGATTCGTGGCAAGCTGATATAGAAAAAGGATGAAAGAATGAAAATTGTAGTTTTGGGCGGCGGCCCCTCTGGTGTGTATCTTGCCATTTCCATGAAATTGAAAAACCCTGATCATGACATTACGGTTTACGAACGCAATCGGGATGATGATACCTTTGGCTGGGGCGTGGTTTTTTCGGATCAGACCATGGAAAATCTGCGGGCCAATGATCCGGTCAGTGCCGAGGTCATGATCAGCGAGCTGATCCATTGGGATGATGTGGCCGTCCACCATAAAGGCGAGGTTATTCGCTCCGGCGGTCACGGCTTTATCGGTATTGGCCGTCTGCGCCTGCTGCAAATCCTGTTTGAACGGGCGCGGGAGCTGGGGGTTAAATTCCAGTTTGAGACCGAGTTCGAGGTGGCAGATATAACCACAAAATTCAGCGATGCGGACCTGATCGTTGCCGCCGATGGCCTGAACAGCAAAATCCGCAATCATGACTTAAAGGCCTTTGACTGTGATATTGACATGCGGCCCAACAAATTTGTCTGGCTCGGCACCCATCAGCAGTTTGATGATGCCTTTACCTTCATCTTTGAAAAGACCGAACATGGCTGGATCTGGGTTCACGCCTATCAGTTCGACAAGGATACCTCCACCTTCATCGTGGAATGCAGTACAGAAACCTATAATTCATTCGGCTTTGAACATATGGATCATAAGGAGAGCGCCGAAACCTGCCGCAAAATTTTCGAGAAATATCTGGGCGGTCACGACCTGATGACCAAATCGGCCCATATCCGGGGGTCCGCATGGATCAACTTCCCGCGTGTTCTGTGCCATACGTGGATCAAGGATAATGTGGTTCTGATCGGCGATGCGGCCCATACAGCCCATTTCTCCATTGGCTCCGGCACCAAGCTCGGCTTTGAAGATGCCATCAGTCTGGCCGATCACCTCAACAGCGGCGAGGGCGTTGACGAGGCCTTGAAAGCCTATCAGGATGAGCGGGAGCTGGAAGCGTTGAAATTACAAAGTGCCGCCCGCAATTCCATGGGCTGGTTTGAGGAAATTGAACGCTATCTGGATTATGATCCCCAGCATTTCACCTATGCCCTGCTCACCCGATCACAGCGCGTCAGCCATGAAAATTTGCGCCTGCGGGACAAGGCGTGGCTGGAAGGGGTAGAGAAAGATTTTGCCGCCAAGGCGTTAGGTCATCCGGTGGACAAACCGGTGCCGCCCATGTTTACCCCCTATAAATTGCGGGATATGGAATTGCAGAACCGGGTGGTGATCTCCCCCATGTCCATGTATTCGGCCAAAGACGGGCTGATCAATGATTTTCATTTCGTCCATTACGGCGCCCGGGCCATGGGCGGGGCGGCCCTGATGTATACGGAAATGACCGACATCTCCGCCGATGGCCGCATCACGCCGGGCTGCGCGGGTATCTATACGGATAAGCAGGAAGCGGCATGGAGGCGGGTGGTGGACTATACTCACCAGTTCAGCCCCTGCAAAATAGCCATTCAGTTGAGTCATGCGGGACGCAAAGGCTCCACCAAAGTGGGCTGGGAAGGCTATGACATGCCACTGGACGCCGGCAATTGGGAGCTGATTGCCCCGTCGCCAATCAAATGGGACAAAGCAAATCAGACCCCGCGCGCCATGAAGGCCGACGACTTTGAACGGGTGCTTAATGATTTTGTGGCCGCCACAAAAAGATCCGAAGCCGCCGGTTTTGACATGGTGGAGCTTCACGCGGGGCATGGTTATCTCCTATCCTCTTTCATCACCCCGGTCAGCAATCAGCGTACCGATGAATATGGCGGGTCACTGGAAAACCGCCTGCGCTTTCCGCTCGCGGTCTTCCGGGCCATGCGCGATGTCTGGCCCGATGCCAAGCCCATGTCTGTACGCATATCTTCCACCGATTGGGCCCAGGACAAGGGCGTAACGCCGGAAGAGGCGGTCTTGATTGCCAGGGCCTTTGCCGATGCGGGGGCCGACATCATTGATGTATCCACCGGACAGACTTTGCCTGTGGATCAGGTCAACCCGGTCTTTGGCCGCATGTTCCAGACCCCCATGTCGGACCGTATCCGCAACGAAGCCAAGGTAGCGACCATGGCCGTGGGCAATATCTATGAGACCGATCATGTGAACAGCATCCTTGCCGCTGGCCGCGCTGACCTTGTAATGCTGGCCCGGCCCCATCTGATGGATCCCAACTGGACCATTCGCAGTGCGGCAGAGCTGGAATATCACGGCGATGCGGTGACGGTGCCCAAACAATATATAACTGCCTATACCCAGCTTGAAACCAATCTGAAGCGGGCGGCGGAAATGGCCCTTAACGCGTAAATGGCCCAGAATGTAAAGGAATCTCTATGACCCTGACAGGAAAACATGCGGTGGTCACAGGCGGCGGACGCGGAATTGGTGCCGCCATTGCGGGTAATCTGGCCAATGCCGGGGCCAATGTGACCATCATGGGCCGCAATGAACAGATTCTGGTGGACAAGGCAAAAACTCTGTCCAGCGGTTTTGCGGCACGTTGCGATATTACGGACGGGGACTCTGTAGCCACAGCCTTTGCCGCCGCCACGGCCAAATTCGGCCCGGTGGATATTCTGGTCAATAACGCAGGCGCGGCGCGGTCCCTGCCCTTTCTGAAGGGTGACCGCACCCATCTGCAAGCCATGCTGGACGTGAATTTGATCGGTCCTTATCTTTGTATTCATGCCGTTTTGCAAGAAATGATAGACAAAGGGCAGGGGAGGATTATAAATATTGCCAGTACTGCCGCTTTAAAAGGCTATCGTTATGTCACGGCCTACGGTGCCGCCAAACATGCTATATTGGGTCTGACCCGGTCACTGGCCCTGGAAATGGCGACCAAGGGCGTGACGGTAAATGCGGTTTGCCCCGGATTTACCAACACGGACATCGCCCGTGATGCCATACAGAATATCATGGCCAAAACCGGCAGGACACAAGAACAGGCGATCGCGGAACTGACCATTCATAACCCGCAAAAACGCCTGATAGAGCCAGAGGAAGTGGCTGCAACGGTCGCATGGTTATGCCATGATACCGCCGCTTCCATAACGGGCCAAGCCATTGCCGTTGACGGTGGGGAGGTCATGTAAAGGGATAATGAAAGAATGCCAGATATTGCCGAGGACGATAGTGATACCAGAAAGCTGGGCCTGTGGCTCCGCCTGATCACCAATACCAATATCATCGAAAAGGAAATCAGAAACCTGTTTCGATCAGAATTCAAGGTAACCCTGCCCCGGTTTGACCTTATGTCGGCCCTCTACCGGGAACCGGGCGGCCTGACCATGGGCGAGCTGTCCCGGAAACTTCTGGTCTCCAACGGCAATGTCACGGGCATTGTGGAAAGACTGCAAAAAGAGGGGCTGGTGAAACGCTGGTCCCTGCCTACGGACCGCCGCATATACAGCGTCGGCCTGACCCCCAAGGGCCGCACGGAGTTCAAGATCATGGCCGACCGGCACAAGGAATGGGTTGCCGATATTCTGGGCGACCTGAGCGACAATGAGGTCCTGCCCATGATTGCCCTGCAGGATAATCTGCGAGAGGTGTTGAAAAAAAGAAAAGAGGATAAATAGATGAAACTGGCAGGCCTGAAACCAAAGCATTTTTTATGGCAGATGGACGGCGATGTGGCCATCATCAGGCTGAACCGGCCAGACCGCAAAAATCCGCTGACTTTTGAAAGCTATGCCGAGCTGCGTGATACTTTTCGTGATATGGTTTATGCGGATGATGTGAAAGCCGTGGTTTTTGCCAGCAACGGCGGCAATTTCTGTTCCGGCGGCGATGTCCATGACATTATCGGCCCTCTGCTGGACAAGGATATGAAAGGCCTGCTGGATTTCACCCGCATGACCGGTGATCTGGTCAAGGCTATGATCAATTGCAAAGTACCGATCATTGCCGCGACCGAGGGTATTTGCGTCGGCGCCGGGGCCATGGTCTCACTGGCCTCGGACATTCGTTTCGCCGCCCCGGATTGCAAGACCGCATTTCTGTTCACCCGGGTGGGCCTTGCGGGCTGTGACATGGGGGCCTGCGCCATGCTGCCGCGCGCCATTGGTCAGTCCCGCGCCGCCGACCTGCTCTATACGGGCCGGGCCATGAGCGCCGAGGAAGGCGAGAGATGGGGCTATTTCAACCGTGTTGTGGAATCCGATGACCTGTTTGATGAGGCCCTGAAATATGCCAGACGCCTTGCCGACGGGCCAAATTTCGGCCATATGATGACCAAAACCATGCTGGTTCAGGAATGGAGCATGCCTCTGGATATGGCCATAGAAGCCGAGGCCCAGACACAGGCCATCTGTATGCAAACCCAGGACTTTCGCCGGGCTTACGATGCCTTTGTTGCCAAGGAAAAACCGGCCTTCAAGGGGGATTGATCATGGATAGCACCTATCTGGACTGGCCGTTCCTCAGCCCCCATCATAAACAGCTCGCCCTTGATCTGAATGTCTGGTGTGCGGAAAACCTCAATGACCTGTCGCACGCGCGCGCCGATGCCGATGATGTCTGCCGCACTCTGGTCCGCCGCCTTGGTCGGTCCGGATGGTTGCGCTATGCGGTGCCCAAGGCTTACGGCGGCATTCATGACAAGCTGGATGTGCGATCATTATGCCTGATCCGGGAAACACTGGCCCGCCATGACGGGCTGGCGGACTTTGCCTTTGCCATGCAGGGGCTGGGCAGTGGCACCCTGTCGCTCTTTGGCTCGGACGGCCAGAAATCAGCCTATCTCACCGCCGTCGGGCGGGGGGACAAGATCGCCGCCTTTGCTTTGTCGGAGCCTAATGCCGGGTCCGATGTAGCCGCCATGAGCAGCTGTTACCGGGAAGACGGTGATGACCTGATTCTCAACGGCTGCAAGACATGGATTTCCAACGGCGGCATTGCGGATTATTACACGGTCTTTGCCCGAATAGAGGGCAGCAACGGCACCAAGGGCATTTCCGCCATCCTTGTGGATGCGGATACGCCAGGGTTAGAGATTGCCGAAAAAATTGAGATTACCGCCCCGCACCCACTGGCGAAACTGGTCTTTAAAGACTGCCGGGTACCAAAATCGGCGCTGATCGGAGAGGCAGGCCGGGGCTTTAAATATGCCATGGCCACATTGGATATTTTCCGCACCACCGTCGGCGCGGCGTCTATGGGTTTTGCCAAACGGGCCATGGATGAGGCGGCAAAGCGCGCCGTCAGCCGCCAGATGTTCGGCGCCCCCATGACCAATCTTCAGATCATTCAGTCAAAAATCGGCGATATGGCGCTGAATATTGATGCCAGCGCGTTGCTGATCTATCGGGCCGCATGGGTCAAGGATTGTGTCGCCGACCGGGTCACCCGCGAGGCGGCCATGGCGAAACTTTACGCCACCGAAGCCGCCCAGAAAATCATTGATGACGCCATCCAGATTTTTGGCGGGCAGGGCGTGGTTTTTGGTGAAACAGTGGAAAAACTCTATCGGGAAGTGCGTAGTCTCAGAATTTACGAAGGGGCGTCGGAAGTTCAGAAAATTATTATCGCCGGACAGGCCTTAATCCCTTACCAGCTGGATCAATGATATGATGAGCGCCTATGAGGATAGTTTCGCGGCGGCGCAGATGCCCCGGAAAGATACCTTGCCGGATTTTATCCATGACCTGCCCTGCCTTGACTATCCGGATTGGTTGAATGCGGCGGTGGAGCTACTGGATAAAAACATAGCCGCCGGGCGCGGGGATAAAGTCGCTATTCTGACCCCCACGGAAAACTGGACCTACCAGGAAGTTTTTGAAAAATCCAATCAGATCGCCCATGTTCTGGTTAAGGACATGGGCCTGAAAAGCGGCAACCGGGTGTTGCTGCGCGCCGCCAATAATCCCATGATGGTCGCCTGCTGGTTTGCGGTGCTGAAGGCCGGGGGCATCGCGGTCGCCACCATGCCCTTGCTCAGAGCGCGTGACCTGATCCCGGTGATTGACAAGGCACAGGTGGGCTTTGCCCTCTGCGATGAGCGACTCGTCCAAGAATTGAAGGGCGCGCAAAAAGCGGCCCCGGTCCTGAGCCATATACTCTGTTTCGATGAGCTGAAAGAGCGGATGACGAACCATCCCATAACTTTTGCTCCAGTGTACACATGGTCAAAGGACATTGCCCTGATCGCCTTTACCAGCGGCACCACGGGCCAGCCCAAGGGGTGCCTGCATTTCCATAAGGACATCATGTCCATGTGTCATCTGGTCGGCGATCATCTGCTGGGCATCGGGACGGATGATATTATCATCGGCAGTCCACCATTAGCCTTTACCTTTGGCCTCGGGGCCTTGCTGGCCTTTCCCTTTTTCGCCGGGGCAACCACGGTGTTGCTGGAAGACGGTTCGCCGGATGTTTATCTGGCCGCCATCGCCCGCTTTCGCGCACATGGAGCT
>UOED01000079.1_pt1 | contig 26147 bp, 24 predicted proteins | sample 1990161 | NCBI WGS metagenome assembly UOED01 (sample SAMEA4728526, study PRJEB27164) | hydrothermal vent metagenome | biome: marine basaltic hydrothermal vent biome; feature: marine hydrothermal vent; material: mineral | place: Pacific Ocean | collected 2011-06-14/2011-07-23 | depth 1741 m | reverse complement strand
TTTATTGCCCGCAGTGCCCGGTCCCAGTCCAGCCCGTGCGCAACCGCAAGGCCCGCCATCTGGGCAACCATAAAGGCATTATGATTGCGCGCCATACCGCCGGGGGAAATGGCAAATTCAACGCCCGCCTCGGCCAGCTTCGCCGCGTTATGGAAGCTGGACGCCAAGGCCCCGAAACTTGACGGCAGGTTGGTCTGTGGGTTGATCAGCACCGGAACTTTGGCCGCCGCCAGTTCCTGCGCTACCTGCCAGCCTTCCGCCGCGCCGCTGATAATCACATCAATACCATAGTCTTTTTTCAGGGCGATGGCCTGACGAATGTCATCCACGCTGTCCACCATCAGGACCAGTTTTTGCCGTCCTTTGATCACCGGCACCAACGCATCCATATTATAAGAGGTCAACAGGAAATCCCCCGGCCCCTCACCCTTCATAATGCGGGAGCGGTTATCATTATAATAGGTGACCTGATCCAGTATAAGGCGGATTTTTCCCCAGCCCAGATTACGGTTTCCGGCCTTTGCCGGATTGGCAATCATTGGCCCCTTGGCAAAGACCATATCCGGTGAGTTCGTCAGGGAGATTACCGCGCCGGACCCGGAAAAAATCCCGTCCGAACCGGATGGCTGGCTTATGGCATGGGTCAGCCCGTGACGGCGGTTGTCCGCCACCACCACCGAATTGCTTTTCAGGCCATAACGCACATCAAAGGCCGCAGAAAGAGGCGATTTCTTTGCGCTATGCTCATTGGAATCCTTGGTCAGGGAAATTTCCGACAGACCAAGATAGCTACCGCTATGCATAAAGCCGGGGACGACTATTTTGCCGGTAGCATCAATCACCTCGGCCCCGTCGGGGATGGAAATATTCGCCCCAACTCTTTTAATGCGGCCATTTTCGATCAGGATAACACCGTTGCGCAAAGTCCCCTTTTTGCCAAGGGTGTGAATGGTCCCGCCCTTGATGGCCAGAATTTTCGCTGAGGCCAGATTTCCGCCCACGGACAAGGCAACAGCGGCAATGATGAGTATTTTCACAAAAGATTTTCTCATTGGTGCGCTCCTTTCACATTCTGTCCCAGTTCGAAATCACTTTGCCAATAGGTGTTTTTATCCGCGCGGTCATACAGGAGCGCCCCGTCGATAAAGACCTTTTCCGCCAGTGAATAAACGCTGAAAGGATCCCCGGACCAGATCACCACATCGGCCATCTTGCCCGGCTCCAATGATCCGGTCTTATCGGCAATGCCCAAAGCCTTGGCCGCATTGAGCGTCAGCCATGAAAAGGCCTCGCCCTCGGTAAAATCAAGCCCCACCTTGCGGCCAGCGGCCCAGGCCTTTGCGGCCTCCTGATTAAGCCGTTGAATACCATTCGCGTCATCAGAATGAACAATGGCGCAGGCTCCGGCGCTGGCCACCATGGGGATATTTTCGTCAACCCCGTCAAAAGCTTCCAGTTTAAAGCCCCACCAGTCCGACCACATGGCGGAACAGACATTTTCCCTGGCCAGAATATCGGCGATTTTATAGCTTTCCACCGCATGATGAAATGTGGAGATTTTATAGTTAAATTCTTTGGCCATATTGATCATGTCAACCATTTCATCGGCCCGGTAGCAATGGTTATGGATCAATATCTCGCCATTCAGCACGCCCATAAGGGTGTCCAGCTCCAAATCCTGTTTCGGGGCCGTCACATCCTTTCCGGCGTTATAGTCCCTGGTATATTTATCCCATTTAGCCTTATACTCCCGTGCTTTGATCCAGGCCTTGCGATAGCCCGCCATATTGGCCATGCGGGTACTGGGGCCACCTTTCTTGCCATAAACCCGTTTCGGATTTTCACCGCAGGCCATTTTAAGGCCGTAGGGGGCACCGGGGAATTTCATGCCTTCGCGGGTGCGACTCGGCACATTTTTCACCGTCACACTACGCCCGCCGATCAGGTTGGCCGACCCCGGCAGAATCTGAATGGTGGTCACGCCCCCGGCAATGGCCCGGGAGAAACCGGGGTCCTGCGGCCAGACGGAATGTTCCGCCCAGACGTCTGCTGTGACCGGACTTGTGGCCTCATTCCCGTCAGACAGGGATTTATGGCCCGGCGAGGCATAAACCCCAAGATGAGAGTGAACGTCAATAATCCCCGGCGTAACCCATTTTCCGGTGCCGTCAATGACCTCTGTGCCGTAAGGAATGATCAGATCACTGCCCACGCCGACAATCTTGCCATTTTCCATCAGCACCGATGCCCCATCCAGCTTGGCCCCCGTGCCGGTCAAAACCGTTGCATTCTTGATCACCGTGGTGGCACTGGGAAAGGGCTCATAGGTACTGGGATAGGGATTCTTGTTTATGCTTACCAAGGGCGCACGTTCCCCGGTAGCTTTTGATGCCTCTGCCGCCATCACATTCATAGCCAACAGGCTTGCGACTGTGAGCATTGCTGTTGAACCAACTATCTTTCGAATTTTTGACATATGGAATATCCCCGTCATTAATTTCATTTGTTATATCGCCTACCCAACGGCACGATAACAGACTATGATAAAAGTGCAAATAGCAAAAAGGGAAATCAAAACATGAAAAGAAGAAGCTTTTTCAGCACCATGGGAATCGGTGCTTTTCTGGCGGCGGCCACAGGAACTGTTCGGGCAGCGTCCATGGGCAAAATCGACAAAAGGCTCGCAGAACTCGGCATCAGCCTGCCCCCCGCGCTGGGGCCATTGGCGGCCTATACCCCCTACCGCATTTCCGGAAATCTGGTTTATATCGCTGGCCAGGGCCCCATTGACAGTCCGGAACATCCGGCCTTTGGCCGGGTCGGCAAAGACCTGACGACCGCACAGGGCTATCAGGCGGCGCGGTCCACAGGACTGAATATTCTGGCCCAGCTTAAAAAAGCCTGCGGCGGTGATCTGGACCGGGTTGTTCAATGCGTACAAATTCAGGGGATCGTCAAATGTACCGATGATTATACCGACAGCCCAAAGGTCATTAACGGCGCGTCCGAGCTGTTCCGGGATGTGTTTGGTGACCGGGGCCTTGCGGCACGGGCGGCACTTGGCACCAATGCCCTGCCTGCCAACATTGCCTGCGAGATCATGTCCACCTGGGAAATAAAGATATAACTTATCTTACCGGCGTTGCGGAAATGCGGCCCCGGTTGGCACGGCGGTCCCGGCGGGGTTGCTGTACCTGATAGGCCTGGGCGCAATGTTCCGGGCAATAGGGAAATGCCTGAGCCGAGGTCTTGCCGCAGAAATGAAAATCCACCTCACCCGGATGACCGATAGGCCATTTGCACATTCTTTCGGTCAGCTCCAACAGGGATACCTTGCCGCCGGGGGCCTTGGCCTTTACCGGGGCAGCTTTCTTTTCAACCGCTTTCTTGGCCTTCTTTTTCGGGTCGCTTTTCACCGGAGAGGGCCGGGAGGCCAGATTCATCCGGTGAGCCTTGCCAATAACAGCATTGCGGGTCACGCCCTCGGCAAGAACGGCGGCGATCTGACTGGCGCTCAGGCCCTTGTCCCAAAGCTCGCGTAATTTTGCAACCCGTTCATCTGTCCATGCCATCGTTATTAATCCTTTAAGTCAGTCCGATTTTTTGCCATATTACCTCAACGACAGAACAATTGTCCAGAGTCTTGCCGTGGGGGCCTTTCTACTGTAAAAACACTTCCGACGAAAGACAAAAGAATCACAAGGTAATATTTCATGGATAGTAACGGATCAATCGGCCAGAATCTCCCCGCCTATGGCACCAAACGCATCGGTGCCATCAATTGGCTCGGGGTCTGGACGCTTTATACCAAAGAGGTGCGCCGTTTCTTTAAAGTAGTGGGCCAGACTGTCCTGTCCCCGGTGATTACCACAGCCCTGTTCATGACTATCTTCACCATCGCCCTTGGCGGTAATCGGCGCTACATCGGTGATGTTCCCTTTGAGCTGTTTCTGGCACCGGGGCTGGTGATCATGGCCGTATTGCAGAATGCCTTTGCCAATACCATCTCAAGCCTGATGACCTCCAAGATGCAGGGCAATATTATTGACCTGTTGCTGGCCCCCCTTGGCCCCGGCGAGATGACGCTTGCCTTCACCCTGGCCGCCGTGACCCGCGCTGTTCTGGTGGGCGGCTTTGTCACGGCCTCCATGTTTATCTTTACCGGCCTGAGCTTTCCCCATATCTGGGCCCTGCTCTATTTCGGCCTGTCGGCGGCGGTGATGCTGGCCCTACTGGGGATTATGGCCGGGATCTGGGCCGATAAATGGGAACAAAGTTCAAGCATTACCAATTTTATCATTGTGCCGCTGTCCTTCCTGTCCGGGACCTTTTATTCCATTGACCGCCTGCCGGGAATCTGGCATCAGATCAGCCAGCTCAACCCGTTTTTCTATCTGATCGACGGCTTTCGTTACGGCATCATAGATCATGCGGACGGCAATTTAATGACCGGGGTGATCTATATCGCAGTATTGAATATTCTGTTGGGGCTGGCCTGCTATCGCATGTTCAGTTCCGGCTATAAGCTGCGGCCTTGACATAAACACCCAGAAAAGAGATATTCTGCGCCCTTTTTAAGAAAAGCAAGAGACCTTAAGATGAAGAACAGCCGCACAGACATTGAGGAAGAAAACATCATTCCCCCCGTCTTGCCCACCTATGCCAGAACCAATATGGCCATTGAGCGCGGCGAAGGGGTCTATGCCTATGACCAGGACGGCAAAAAATATCTGGATTTTGGCTGTGGTATCGGGGTTAATAATCTGGGCTTCTGTCATCCGGAACTGGTGGAAACCATCACGGAACAGGCGAAAAAAGTCTGGCATACCTCCAATATCTACCGCATTCCGGGACAGGAAAGGCTGGCGGAAAGGCTGGCGGAACATAGCTTTGCCGACACCATGTTCTTCACCAATTCCGGCGCAGAGGCCGTGGAATGCGCCCTGAAAATGGCCCGGAAATACCATTATGAGAATGACACGCCAGAGCGTTACCGGGTGATCACTTTTGAGGGCTGCTTTCATGGCCGTACCTTGGCGACCATTGCCGCCTCGGGTCAGGAAAAGCTGACCAAGGGCTTTGGCCCCATGCTGGACGGTTTTGATCATGTGCCTTTTTACCGCAATATGGCCAAGGTGGAACAGGCCATCAGCCATAAAACCGCCGCCATTATGATCGAACCGGTTATGGGCGAAGGCGGTATCAAGCCTGTGTCCAGCGATAACATGCAAATCCTGCGCGACCTGTGCGACAAACACGGCCTCCTGCTGATTCTTGATGAGGTCCAATGCGGCATGGGCCGGACCGAAAAGCTGTTCGCCTATCAACATAGCGGGATCAGCCCCGATATTCTCTGTACCGCCAAAGGTATTGGCGGCGGCTTTCCCCTTGGTGCGTGCCTTGCCACCGAAAAGGTCGGACGGGCCATGACGGTGGGCAGTCACGGCTCCACCTACGGCGGCAATCCCATGGCCATGGCTATTGGCAACAAGGTTTTGGACATATTACTGGCCGACGGTTTTCTGGACCATGTGGAGAAAATGTCCTTTGATTTGAGAAAAGGCCTGATGAAACTGCGCCATGATTTCCCGGATGTGATTGAGCTGGTGCGCGGTATGGGCCTGATGCTGGGACTGCGCCTGAAAGTAACGCCGCCAGCGGATTTCGTGGCCAAGGCTTTGGAACAGGGATTGTTGCTGGTGGGCGCGGCGGATAATGTGGTGCGGCTTCTGCCGCCGCTGATTATTGAGAAAGAGCATATCACCGAGGCCCTTGAAAAGCTGGCCAAAGTATGTGCCGAAATCAACAGGGAACTGCCCGATCCGCAGGCGGAAGAAGAATGAGCAATTTCAGACTGAAACATCCCCAGCGTCATTTTCTGGACCTCGCCGCCCTTGAACCTGCAGAGGCGCGGGAGATCATTGACAAGGCCAAATCCTTGAAAGTTACCGCCACCGAAGAGGGCCACGGCAAGGGCTTTGTCCATCCCGACCGGCCTTTGGCGGACAAAAGTCTGGCCATGATTTTTGAAAAGCCGTCCACCCGAACCCGGGTATCCTTTGAAATGGCCATGCATCAGCTGGGCGGCACCGCCATCGTGTTGCAGGGCAATGACATGCAGCTTGGCCGGGGCGAAACCGTGGGCGATACGGCGCAGGTGCTATCCGGCTTTGTGGATGCGGTGATGTTGCGGGCGGACAGCCACGAATCCCTGCTGGAAATGGCCGAACATGCGGCGGTACCGGTGATTAACGCCCTGACCGATTTTTCCCACCCTTGTCAGGTGATGGCCGATGTCCTTACCTTTGAGGAGCATCGCGGGTCCATCAAGGGCAAGAAAATTGCCTGGTCCGGGGACGGTAATAATGTGGCCGTATCATGGATTCATGCGGCGGTGTTGTTTGACTGCGAACTGACCCTCGCCTGCCCGAAAGAATTTTCGCCGCCAACGCAAGTGCTGGAATGGGCAACAAACAACGGCGGCAAGGTGCGCCTGACCCACGAGCCGGATGAGGCCGCAGACGGCGCCGACTGTATCATTACCGACACATGGATTTCCATGGGGGATAAAGATGTAGAGGACCGCATTGCCATTCTGACCCCTTTTCAGGTCAATCGAAAGCTGATCCGGCGCACCAACAAGGACAGCCTGTTCATGCATTGCCTGCCCGCCCACCGGGGCGAGGAAGTCACCGACGAGGTCATCGACGGCCCCCGGTCCGTGATTTGGGAAGAAGCCGAAAACCGCCTTCATATCCAGAAAAGCATCCTGATGTGGTGTTTTGGCAAATGACCCTGCCCCCGCTTTATCATGACAGCTGCCTCGCCTTTCAGATCGAGGGGCAGGACATAAAAGGCCGGATCATCCGGCTGGACCATTGCCTGAATGAGGTTCTGGGCAACCATGATTATCCGGATGATGTAAAGGGGGAATTGGGGCAGGCCATGGCACTCTCGGCTCTGCTGGGCAGCATGATGAAATATGACGGCATCCTGACTCTGCAATTGAAAAGTGACGGTAAAATCCGGACATTGGTCAGCGATTTTTCCACCGATGGCAGCGGCAGCGGCGTGGTGCGCGGCTATTGCGGCCTGTCGGACGAGAACAACAAGCCGCTTCTGGGCACGGGCCAGCTTATGATCACCATGGATCAGGGCCAGTATATGGACCGCTATCAGGGTATTGTTGCCCTGCAGAATCATTCCCTGAAAGAATCCGCCGAAGAATATTTTCAGACCTCTGAACAGCTGCCCACCCACCTGATGATAAGCTGCGACCGGGACGCGGGCGGCCACTGGACGGCGGCGGCAATTATGATACAGCATCTGGCAGGAGGCAACCACGAACAGGCCCGCGACCATTGGGCCACGGCCACGATTCTGCTGTCCAGCATTAAAAAGGCGGAACTTCTGGATAACAGCCTGTCCTTGCAGGATATTCTGCTGCGGTTGTTTCACGAAAGCGGGGTCCGGGTCTTTACCGCCACAGAAATGCGGTCCGGCTGTCGCTGCTCTGAAAAGAAACTGCGGTCCGTGCTGGCCAGCTTTACCGCCGAAGAATTACAGGACTGCGCCGAGGATGGCATCATCACCATGACCTGTGAATTCTGTATGACCGATCATAAATTCGAGCTGAAAAAGCTGATCAATTGATCAGATATGCTTCATCAATCCCCCATCACAAGCAATGGCCTGACCGGTGATATAGGCGGCGCGGTCCGAGCAGAGGAAGGCTACAAGGTCGCCAAGCTCCGGTGGCTGACCCAGCCGTTTTGCCGGAATACTGGCGGCCACCTTATCCAGATCAAGGCCAAGGCCGGTCATGCGGTCGGTCAGGATAAAGCCCGGCATCACCGCATTGATGGTGACCCCGGTTCCGGCAACCTCTGCGGCAATGCTGTTGATCAATCCATGGATGCCCGCCCGGAGCGCATTGGAATAGAGCAGATTCGCCACCGGTTCCTCGGCGGCAAAAGAGGTGATGACAACGATCCGGCCCCAGCCCTTGGCTTTCATGGGGTCCAGAAAGGCGCTCAATACTTCTATGGTAAAATGAAACAGCTGATCCGCCGCCGTCCGCCAGCCGTCCGGCGTGGTATCGGCAAAAGTCGCCGGAGCCGGACCGCCGGTATTGATCACCAGAATATCCGGATTGCCAATCGCCGCCCGGCTTTTGTCAACGCAGGCCAGCACCCCGGCCCGGTCCGACAGGTCAGCCATGACCGGAACCGCACCAATGGCCTCGCGGGCCTTGTGTAACACCGTCTCGTTACGGGCGACAATGGCGACTTTGGCGCCCTCCTGTGACAGGGCCGCCGCACTGGCATAGCCCAGACCTTTAGAGCCCCCGGTGACCAAGGCCGTCCGTCCGTTGATATTCAAATCCATGATAAAATCCTCCTAATTATCCAGCCAGCGGGTGAATTCCGCCGCAGATGGCCTTTCTTTCTGCCGTATTTCCTTGGCAGGATGGCCCAGATAAATAAAGCCAACCAGTTGTGTATCCTTGTCAAAACCCAAAGCCTGCACCGTCTCCGCCGCATAGGTAAAGCTGCCCGTACGCCATATGGCCGCCAGTCCCAGATCCGCCGCCGCCAGCAAAATATTCTGGCAGGATGCCGACAGCGCTGCCACATCTTCCACCATCAAAGCTTGCTTACAGCCGGATTTTGCCGCCGCCATCGCAATGATCACCGGGGCGCGAAAAGGTTTTTTCCTGATCTTGTCAAGGAATTTTGTATTTACCGGGCTGTCCGGATCGTCCATACCTTTGGCCAGATGGGCCGCCATGACGTCACCCAGTTTGGCGCGGCCCGCCCCCCGGATCACCAGAAACCGCCACGGGTCCGTACGGTGATGTACCGGCACACAAACCGCCGCATCCAACAGGCGGCGAATGACCGCCGGATCAATATCCTGTTCCGACATAAACGCATGACTGTTACGGTTTTTTATGGTTTCAATTATGGACATATTATTCCTGACCTTTCATCACGGCCCGCAAGCGGTCCAGAAATTCTGTGCAGGCGGTCATTTCTGACCGGGCGATATATTCGTCGGGTTTATGGGCCTGAAGGATGCTGCCCGGACCGCAGACCACCGTGGGGACGCCGCCCGTGGCCTGAAATAATCCGGCCTCTGTTCCGTAGGAGACCACCTCAACCGCATTCTGATTGGCCAGCGCCAGCACAAGGCTTTCCGCCGTCGATCCGCTTTGCGGCAAAAGAGAAGGCACATGGGCCAATATATCCGTTTCCACCTTGGCATAATCCGCCGCCTTGGCTTTCATGGCGGGCAGAATGACCTCTGCCACATGGGCATTAAAGCGGGTCAGCACCTCATCCTGATCCGCGCCGGGGATGGGCCGGAAATCCCATTCAAACTCGCAGTAAGCCGGAGTGATATTGGCCGCCGTCCCCCCCTTGATCCGGCCCACATGGACCGTGGTATAGGGCGGGTCAAAACCGTCAATCACGGGCGGGCGCGCCACCATTTCACGAGCCAGACCGTTCAGAAAACTGATCATCTCCGCCCCATACATGACCGCATTCAATCCCCGGTCGGTGCTGGAATGGGCCTCAAGCCCGTATATGCGGGTCAACAGATGGAAAATGCCCTTGTGGGAATTGACCACCTTCATATTGGTCGGCTCACCGACGATGCAGGCCCGGGGCCGGTGGGGCATTTCCCGCACATATTCCACAAGGCTCATGACGCCCGTGCATCCCACTTCCTCATCATAGGAAAAGGCCAGATGGAGCGGCTCCGTCAGGTCATCCGCCACAAAATCCGGCACCGCCGCAAGAACGCAGGCAATAAAACCTTTCATATCGCAAGTGCCGCGCCCATAGAGCAGGCCTGCCTTTTCCACCATGTCAAAGGGATCATTAGACCAATTCTGTTCCGCCACCGGCACCACATCCGTATGACCGGACAGCATGATGCCCGGCCTGTCCTGTGGGCCAATGGTGGCCAACAGGTTGGCCTTGGTCTTGTCCTCATTATAAAAGGCCCGCGATGATATGCCATGGTCATTCAGATAGGCCGTGACAAAGTCGATCAGGTCAAGGTTTGACTTCCAGCTTGTGGTGTCAAAAGACACCAGCTTTGCCAGCATTTCTGTTGCGGAAAAATCTTTCATTTACGGCCCTGTGTTTTTTGAAGTATAGTTTACAACAGGAAAATATAAAAACAAAGGGAATGGGGAAAATTCTATGACGTTTAATCCTTTAAAGCGCCGTAAATACGGCTCAACCAAGGCAGTAATTTCTGAACTGTTCAAACAGGCAGGCGGTATTCCGTCGGTGATGGAAATTCTGGAAATTGGCCGCACCCGCGCCTATGATTTCACCGACCCCAACAGCGAGGCGGACCTGACGCTTGAGCGGGCGGAAAAACTGGCGCGGGAAACAAATGCCCCGGCCATCGCAGAACATTTTTCTTTTCTGGCGGGCGGCGTATTCCTGCCCATTGAAACGCTGGATGAAGATGTGGACTGGCATTCACTGGCCAGCCGGGCCAGCCTGAAAAACGCCACCAACATCGGCGGCATCCTGAACAGTATCAGCATGTCCAGCGATACGCCCGGCTATATTGATGCGGAGGAAGCCCGCGACCTGATCAAAAAGCTGGACAAGCAATTTGCCCTTCTGGCCCATGAACGTCAGCTGTTAATCGGGATCATCGAAGAAGAGAGCGCATAATCAGGCCCGCCAGAACTGGGGAGAAAACAAAATAAGCACGGCGAATAATTCCAGCCGCCCCATCAACATCCCCACCGTCAAAAACCATTTGGCCGCATCGGGCAGCGACTGAAAAGTTCCGGTGGGGCCAATGATATGACCCAGCGCGGGCCCCACATTGGATATGGCACTGCCCGCCCCGGAAATGGCGGTAACAAAATCCAGCCCGGTCAGGGACAGGGCAAAGGTCAAAATTAAAAAACACGTTAGAAACAAAAAGAAATAGCTGATCACGGACCCCAGCACATCATCCCCGATCGGCATGCCGTTATAGCGGGGAATGAAGATACCGCTGGGCCGCAACAGATGGCGGAAATTGGCCACAACCATGCTGACCAGAACCTGAAACCGGAAGATTTTAATGCCGCAGGATGTTGACCCCGCGCAGCCGCCAATGAACATGATGAAGAAGAAAAACACCACGGCCAGACTGCCCCATGTGGTATAATCCGCCGTGGCGAACCCGGTCCCCGTCAGGATGGATACCACATTGAATATGGTATAGCGCAAAATCTCCGTCATGGCCTGTTCGCCGTTGCCCCACCGCCACAGGCTGAGGATGGAAATCAGCACCAGCAACAGGGCCAGAAACCACCGGACCTGAGAATCACGCCAGAATATCAGGCTATGGCCCTGAACCATTTTCAGATAAAGGATGAAGGGCATGCTGCCGATTATCATGAAAAGCACGATAATATAATCAATCAGGGCACTGTCAAAATGACCAACGGAGCCATCGGAGGTGGAATACCCGCCAGTGGCAATAGTGGTAAAGGCGTGGCAGACGGCCTCAAAAAGGCTCATGCCCGCCGCCCATAGAGCCACGGCACAGATGATGGTCAATCCCACATAAAGCAGCGATATGGCCATGCCCAGCTGGGCCGCACGGGGCAGGACTTTTTCCGCCGTATTAAAAGCCCCGATTTTAAACAGCTGCATCCCGCCAACCCGAAGGAACGGCAGGATAATCACCGCCATGATAATGATGCCAACCCCGCCGAACCATTGCAGAAGCGCCCGCCACAGTAAAATGCCCGGCGGCGCGCCGTCCAGTCCGGTAATCACAGTGGACCCGGTGGTGGACAGGCCCGACATGGCCTCAAAAAAAGCATCGGTATAGCTTAAGGCAAGGTCGGAATATACAAAAGGCAGGGCGGCAAAAATCGGGATGATCACCCATGTGGACACGGTGAGGATAAAGGCCTGCTGTATGGATAGTTCCTCCGCATCGCCCCGGTTGGTGAGGAACAGCATCCCGCCGACAAACATGACAAAGCCCGCGCAGATGGCAAATACCTGCCAGTCCGGATTATCAACCGCCACATCAACCAATGCCGGAAACAGCATCCCCACCCCCAGAATGAGCAGGAACAGGCCGTTAATCAGAAGGATGGGACGAAGAAGATCAACCAATAAGAATCCGCCTTTCCGCGATGTTTTATCAGCCCTTATGAGGCTCAAAAGTCCCGACAACGGCCAGAAATTCACGGCGGGTTTTCTCATCATCGCGAAAGGCCCCGACCATGCGGCTTGTGACCATGGACACGCCATGGGCATGAACGCCGCGCGTGGACATACACTCATGGGTCGCCTGAATGATAACCCCAACTCCCAATGGCGCCAGAACATCCCAGATACAGTCGGCAATCTGAGCCGTCATTTTTTCCTGCACCTGAAGCCGCTTGGCATAGGTTTCCACCACCCGGGCCAGCTTGCTGATCCCCACCACCTTTTCATTGGGCAAATAACCCACATGGGCGCGGCCAATGATCGGCGCCATATGATGTTCACAGTGGGATTCAAAAGGAATATCCCGCAGAACGATCATCTCGTCATAGCCGCAGACTTCCTCGAACGTGCGGGATAATATCTGTTTTGGGTCCTCGCCGTAGCCCCGGAAAAATTCGCCGTACGCCTTGACCACCCGTTTCGGCGTGTCCAGCAGGCCTTCCCGGCCCGGATCATCCCCGGCCCAGCGCAAAAGCGTACGCACCGCCTCCTCGGCCTCGGCCTGTGTGGGTTTATGTGTTTTGATGTTTTCTGTCATGACTTCGGCCCTAATTTAATGTGGGAGGCTCATGGGGACTATCCAGCGAAAAGGCCGGGATTTCCGCCTCGAATGAGCTGCCATCTTTTTTATACATTTTATAATGCCCGGTCATAAAGCCGGAGGTGGTGCTGAGGGGGGCGCCGCTGGTATATTCAAAGGCAAAGCCGGGTTCTATGACCGGTTGTTCGCCTACAACGCCTTCGCCAAGTACTTCTTCGGTCCGGCCTGTGGAATCCGTGATACGCCAGTAGCGGCTTTTCAGTTGCAGGGTTTCCGCGCCGATATTTTCAATCTGAACCTGATAGGCCCAGAAGTAACGGCCTTCTTCCGGGTCTGATTCGCCTTCCAGATAAAAGGGCTGTACCGAAATCCGCACGCCCTCCGTCGTAGCCTCATAGGCCCCCTTATCCATCTTTATAAAACCAGCCGTGTCATCGCTCATGTTATTCCGGCAATATGGGCCGCCCTGTGCAAATCCTCAATTAAATCGTCTGGATGTTCAAGGCCAACAGACAGGCGCAACATGCCCTCTGTGATGCCAACTTCAAGCCGGGCCGCCTCACCGACACTTGCATGGGTGGTACTGGCCGGATGAGTAATCAGACTTTTCGCATCGCCAAGGTTATTGGAAATATCAATAATGTCCAGCGCATTCAGGAATTTAAAGGCCTGATCCCGCCCGCCCGGCACATGCAGGGCCACCATACTGCCGCCCATAGACATCTGTTTCATGGCCAGATCATGTTGGTCGAAATCCGCCCGTCCCGGGTATTTCACATAATCAAAACCGCCCATATCCACCAGCGCATCAGCCAGCGCAGATGCATTCTCACACATGCGCGTCACCCGCATATCAAGGGTATCCAGGCCTTTCAGCATTACCCAGGCATTAAAGGGGCTGATATTCGGGCCTGTATGGCGCAGGTAAGGCAGGATGGTTTCCTCCATCAATGCCTCATTGGTCAGGATACAGCCGCCAAGACAACGTCCCTGTCCGTCGATATGTTTGGTCGCAGAATAGACCACCACATCCGCCCCCATGGTCAAAGGCTTTTGCAGGACAGGCGAGGCAAAGGCATTATCCGCCACCACTATGGCTCCATGTTCATGGGCAAGGGCGGTGACGAACTCAATATCCACCACATCAAGCGTCGGATTGGCCGGAGTCTCCAGAAAAACCGCCGTGGTATTAGGACGGAAAGCCGCCGTCCATGCATCATGGTCTGCCCCGTCGACAAAGGTAAAATCAACGCCGAATTTGGGCATGATGGTTTCAATAATATAACGGCAGGAGCCAAAGAGTGCCCGGCTGGACACCACATGATCCCCGGCCTTGACCAGTGACAGCAAAGCGGAGGATATGGCCGCCATGCCGGTGGCGGTAGAGCGGGCCACTTCCGCCCCCTCAATCAGGGCCATACGATCCTCAAACATGGCCGCCGTGGGATTCCTGAGCCGGGAATAGGTATAGCCTTCCTGCTCGCCGGCAAAGCGCGCCGCCGCATCCTCGGCGCAGTCGTAAGCATAGCCGGATGTCATATACATGCTCTCGGATGTTTCACCGATTTCACTGCGCCATGTGCCGCCCCTGACCAATTGGGTCTGAAGCCGCCATTTGGAGGTTACCTCACGATTTTGTCCGCTGTCTCTTTTCATGGTTTCATAATACCTTTATACATATTATCTATAGAGACTAGGTAACCAGTAATATAGTAAGCGTCAAGAAAAGCCCGACACTGTTAATATAAAATAAGCATTTTTGCGGTTAAATGCGAATAAACCAATAAGAAAATGAGAAAAGAATGATTCCAGTTATACTTTCCGGCGGTAGCGGTTCCCGGCTCTGGCCCCTGTCCCGTGCCACTTACCCAAAGCAATTTCTGGCCATGAACAGCGCCTATTCCATGTTTCAGGAAACTTTGCGCCGCCTGAATGACCTTGATCACAAGGCCCCGATTGTCATTTGCAATGCGGAACATCGCTTTCTTGCCGCTGAGAAACTGCGGGAGCTTGAGGTTACGCCGGAAGAGATTATTCTGGAACCCATGGGCCGCAACACCGCCCCGGCCATTGCGGTTACGGCTCTGGCGGCTCTGAAAAGCGGCGATGACCCTGTTTTGATGATTCTGCCTGCAGATCATACTATTAAAAATACCAAAGCCTTTCACAAAGCCATCATAATTGCCGAAAAACTGGCCAAAAAAGGTGCACTTGTGACCTTTGGCATCGTGCCAAATCAGCCCCATACCGGTTATGGCTATATCAAGCGCGGCGAGAAAGCCACCAACGGCGGTTATAACGTGGAAAAATTTGTCGAAAAGCCGGACCGGAAAACCGCTGAAAAATTCCTGAAAAGCGGGGACTTTCTGTGGAACAGCGGCATGTTCATGTTCCGGGCCAGCCGTTTTCTGGCAGAGCTGGAGAAATTCCAGCCGCAAATTCTGCGCCATGCCCGTGCCGCTTACGAGGAGGCCGCCGCCGATTTTGACTTTACCCGTCTGAACGGTGATATATTTGCCAAATGCCCGGCCATATCCATTGACTATGCGGTCATGGAACATACCGATGACGCCCGTGTCGTCCCCCTTGATGCGGGTTGGAGCGATATTGGCTCATGGGCGTCCCTGTGGGATATATGCGACAAGGATAAGGATGGAAATACCTTAACGGGGGACGTCATAGCCATGGATACGACAGGCAGTTATATATTGGCCGAGGACAAGCTGGTCACCACCATCGGGGTTAAAGACCTGATCATTGTAGACACCAAAGACGCGCTTCTGGTCGCTCATAAGAATAAATCAGAAGATGTGAAAAAAATCGTTGATGCCCTGAAAGCTCAAGACCGTCCCGAAGCCGTCATCCACCGGGAAGTTTACCGCCCGTGGGGCAAATATGACAGCATCGGCCACGGCGATCGGGATCAGGTGAAACGCATCACGGTCAATCCCGGCGCGAAATTATCCATTCAGATGCATCATCATCGGGCAGAACACTGGATCGTGGTCAAGGGCAGTGCCCGGGTGACCAAGGGGGAAGAAACCTTCATGGTTCACGAGAATGAATCCACCTTCATCCCCATCGGCACCATCCACGCCCTTGAAAACCCCGGCGTCATCCCGCTGGAAATGATAGAGGTTCAATCCGGCAGCTATCTTGGCGAAGACGATATTGTCAGGTTTGAGGATAAATATGGCCGGGCGTAATTCTACGTCTTTATTAAACTTTCTATGACCGCAACAATTCCAGAATAGCTTCCGTCTTTTCCTGCATCAGGGCGATATCGCCCCGGCTTTCCACATTCAGGCGGACGACCGGTTCGGTGTTTGACGAGCGCAGGCTGAACCGCCAATCGGCAAACTCAAGACTGATCCCGTCCGTATGGTCTATATTCTCCGCAGCACCCTCATATTGGGCCAAGACCCGGGCAATGGCCGCCTTTGGGTCGGCAAGCTTGCTGTTGATCTCGCCGGATGCGGGGAATTTTCTGATCCGTTCAGCCACCATCTCGGACAGGGGCATCTGCTTTACGCACAGCATCTCCGCCACCAGCAACCACGGAATCATGCCGCTGTCGCAATAGAAGAAATCCCGGAAATAATGGTGGGCGCTCATTTCGCCGCCATAGATCCCATCCACTTCACGCATTTTTTCCTTGATAAACGCATGACCTGTTTTGGACAGGACCGGCGTGCCCCCGGCTTCGCGCACCAGATCAATGGTATTCCATGTCATGCGCGGGTCATGAACGACCTTGGCCCCGGGATTTTTTTTCAAAAACGCTTCACCCAACAGGCCGACAATATAATAGCCCTCAATAAAGTCGCCATGCTCATCAAACAGGAAACAGCGGTCAAAATCCCCGTCCCAGGCAATGCCCATATGAGCATCATGTTTCAACACCGCGTCCCGCGTATCCTGCCGGTTTTCAACCAGCAGGGGATTGGGGATACCATTGGGGAAATTGCCGTCGGCCTCATGGTGAACCTTGATAAATTCAATGGGGATATTTTTCTGCGCGAAGGCCACCTCCAGCGCATCAACAACATGACCCGCCGCCCCGTTACCGCTGTTGACCACCAGTTTAAGCGGTGTGATATTGGCCGGATTAATATAGGTCAGCAAATGATCAATATAGGCCTGCAATACAGACGTTTTGGTCAGGCTGCCCCGCTTGGCCACGGGCGAAAAATCATTTTCCTCGGCCAGACGCTGAATATCAAACAGGCCGGTATCACCGCTAATGGGCTTTGAATTCTCCCGTACCAGTTTCATACCGTTGTAATCCATGGGATTATGGCTTGCGGTGACCTCTACCCCACCGTCCATATTAAGATAGGATGTGGCAAAGTAAATTTCCTCGGTCCCGGTCATGCCTAAATCAGTCACATTGACCCCGCTGTCCCGTAGGCCCTCAATCAGGGCGGCCTTCAGGCTTTCAGAGGTCAGGCGTATGTCGCCGCCAACCACGATATTTTCAGGTTTGAGAAATTGCCCAAAGGCCCGGCCAATGCGGTAGGCAATATCTTCGTTCAGTTCAGTGCCAAGCTGGCCCCGAATGTCATAGGCTTTAAAGCAGGTTATTTTTGTCATAAGACCATGAATAACTTAATTTTGCTGACGAATAAAGGCTTTTACTTTCGGAGCAATTTTATTGCGCCATTTGCTGCCGTTAAAGATGCCGTAATGGCCGACTTTCTTCTGCTCAAGATGGGTTTTATTGGCCGCCGGAATATTGACGCACAGGTCATGAGCCGCCTTTGTCTGGCCAATGCCGGAAATATCGTCCAGCTCCCCCTCCACCGTCATCAGGGCGCATTTGGTAATGGCCGACGGGTCCACGGTGCGGCCATTGGTGACCCATTCCCCCTTGGGCAACAGATGTTTCTGAAACACCACATCCACCGTCTGCAAAAAATATTCGGCGGTCAGATCCATGACCGACAGATATTCCTCATAAAACAGCCGATGTTTATCCACGCTTTCATCATCCCCCTGTACCAGATGGTCAAACATCTTCCGATGGGCCTCCACATGGTCCTCCATATTCATATTGAGGAAGGCGGACAGCTGCAAAAATCCCGGATAAACAATGCGCATACAGCCCTTGTTGGGCCAGGGCACATGATAGGTCACATTCTGCTTGAACCATGTCAAACTGCGTTCCGCGCTCAGCTTGTTGACCTCAGTCGGGCATTCGCGGGTATCAATGGGACCGCCCATCAAAGTCATGGACGCCGGGACGCAAGCGTGGTCTTCTGCCGACATCAGGGACACCGCCGCCAGCACCGGAACCGAAGGCTGACAAACCGCCAGAATATGGGTATTCGGCCCTACGGCCTCTAACATCTCAATGATATAGTCAATATAATCATCCAGATCGAATTTTCCTTTAAACAAAGGTACATCACGGGCATCATTCCAGTCAGTAATATAGACCTTATGATCCGGCAACATGGCCTCTACCGTACCGCGCAAAAGGGTGGCGTAATGGCCGGACATGGGGGCCACAATCAACAACTTGGGATCGTTATTTTTAATGTCCCGCTTGAAATATTTCAGATTGCAAAAGGGTTTTTCAAGGATGTTATGTTCCTCGATAGCCACCAGATCACCGTCAATGAGGGTTTCATTCAGGCCGAATTTCGGCTTGCCGTAACGGCGGGTGAGCAGTTCCATCACGTCACAGGCCGCCGAAATCTGCTTGGCCATGGGCATATGAGACAGGGGGTTCAGCGGATTGCTCAACACCTGTTGCGTCATATCCACCGCATATCTCGCAGGTGCGAATAAACTGTGCTGAAACTCGTACATATGATACAGCATATTGTTGTCCCTTTTACCTCTATCGCCTGATATTCCAATGATTTTATTAATATAGGAATAATTTCTTGTAAAATCATACTAGACACAAGCTTAGTTGCACCGCAACATAAAATATGTAAAATAAGCCTTTACATGAATGGATATTTGGAAAAACAGATGGAAAAACGCACTCTTGATGGCCGCACGGCCCTGATTACCGGCTCCACCAGCGGCATTGGCCTTGCCATGGCACAGGCCTTGGCCAGTGCCGGGACCAATATCGTCCTCAACGGTCTGGGCGACCCGGATGAGATAGAGGTTCTGCGCCGTGAGATAGCGACCAGCCATGATGTTGAGGTTGTCTATAACAGCGCAAATATGCTGGCACCTGCTGAAATATCGGCCATGGTGAGTGGTGCCATTGATCAGTTCGGGGCAGTTGATATTCTGGTCAATAATGCGGGAATACAATATGTATCGGCCATTGATGATTTTCCCGAGGACAAATGGCAGGCGATTATAAATATCAATCTTGTCTCCAATTTCCATACCATCAAGGCCGCCCTGCCGGCCATGAAAAAGCAGAATTGGGGCCGAATCATCAATCTGGCCTCGGCCCATGGGCTGGTCGCCTCACCCTATAAAAGTGCCTATGTTGCCGCCAAACACGGGGTTGTGGGCCTGACCAAAACCGTGGCGCTTGAGATTGCTGAAAGTCAGATCACCTGCAACGCCATCTGCCCCGGATATGTACGCACGCCCCTTGTGGAAGGCCAGATTGCCGATCAGATGGCCATCCATGACATGTCCCGGGAACAGGTGATCAACGAGATTTTCCTTGTCGCCCAGCCCAATAAAAGATTCGTAGAGGTTGAAGAACTGGGCCAAATTGCGCTATTCTTATGCTCCCCGGCGGCGGGCTCCATAAATGGGATCAGTCTGCCCGTGGAAGGGGGCTGGACCGCCAAGTAAAAGAGGCATGATAATGAGCAAATTTCACCGCAACAAGAAGAAGCACACTTCGGGACAAGACAAACGCGCCATCTGGCTTCTGGGCACCGCCCTCGTTATCATCATCATCCTGTTCGCTTTCTTTTAACCATGGTCCAAAAGGATTTAGAGCAATATGGAAACACCGGACGGCAAAAAAACAGAACCAGAGGAATAGCCCATGAAACCCGCGCCCCCCTATTATGCAGTGATCTTTTCCAGCACCCGGACTGGTGATAATGACGGTTATGCGGAAACAAGTGCCCATATGATGAACATCGGACTGAAACATCCCGGCTGTCTTGGGCTGGAATCGGTCAGCGAAGGGGATCAGGGTATTACAGTATCCTATTGGAAAGACATTGACAGCATCAAATCTTGGAAAGCCACCACCGACCATATCACCGCTCAAAAACTGGGCCGCAAGAAATGGTATAAAAGCTACACCACCCGCATCGCCAAAGTGGAACGGGAATATTCTTTTGAAAAATCGGAGGTATAAAAAATGTCTCAAGAAATTCAGTTAAATCCGGACCTTGATCCTGAAGAATATGCCCGCATATTCCGGGAAGTTGGCCGGGTTCATATCCCGGAAATATTAACACCCGAAAGCGCAGACCGCATCTATGACGCCCTGACCAGCGAAGTCCCGTGGCAGACAAATTTTAATGATGACGAGAATGGCCATACCCTGCATCAGGCGCAGATTGAGGCAATGACGGCGGTCCAGCGCGACCTGCTCACCACTCATATCAACCAAAAAGCCCAACATGACTTTCAATATGTCTTTAACGCCTTTTCCCTTTCTGATGCCCGTACGCAAGGCATTCATCAGGAGCTTTTCATCAATCAATTTCTAGATTTTGTAAATTCAGAAGATTACCTGTCTTTCATGCGCACCGTAACCGGCTTTAAAGAAGCCAGCTTCGCGGATTCCCAATGCACCCTCTATCGCCCCGGTCATTTCCTGACCGACCACCTAGATGATGTGGGCGGCAAGAACCGGCTGGTGGCCATGGTGATGAATTTTACCCCCAACTGGCGCCCGGACTGGGGCGGAATATTACAGTTCATCGACGAGAACGAGCATATTTCGCAAGGCATAACCCCCTGTTTCAACGCCCTGAATATCCTGAAAATCCCGCAAAAACATTCGGTCAGCTATGTAGTTCCCAACGCCGAAGGTGGCCGCTATGCCATCACCGGATGGCTGCGTAAAGGAACGCCACCGAAAATATGAGAATTTATTATTTTCAGGCCAACTGTTCTATTTAATACGTAAATCCTGTCATATAAATCTATCCAGTTGAGGTTAAACTCTTCTGTAATTCTGAGCTTCCACTTTCTGAATTCCCGTCTGCGCGGGAATGACGAAAACTGTTATGTATCATAGTCCTAGATCTCCCGTACCTCTGCGACACCTTTCATGCCGGTCAGGGCTTTGCGGATGTCGGGGGAGACTTTGTATTTGTCTTTCAGTTCGACCTCAATATCATAGTCATCTTCCAGTTGAACCTTGATCTTGAAGCTCACAAATCCCCGGCCTCCCCTGTGTTTATTCAGCACTTCCTCGATCTGCGGAACTGATTCCACGTCATCCAGAAAAATCTCCAGCCCCCGCGCCGTGTTGGCGGCAACGGTTTCAATATCGGCGAAGCTTTTGGCGGTGACGCGCAGGCCCCGTTCCGGGTCGATGCTGGCCTCTACGGTGACAATGACCGAACGGCCACTTTGCAACTGTTCCTCATAGGTATCCAGAAGCTCGGAAAAGACCATACATTCAAAACTGCCGTGGGCATCGGACAGCCCGACAAAGGCAAATTTCTTGCCGCGCTTGTTTTTCATCACCCGCATGCTCTGAATGGTGCCGGCCAGCCGCACCGTGCCGCCGCTTCGGGCTTTGCGCTCAAGCTCCACAGAGGAGGTAATGCGCTGACGGCTCAGGGTGGTCGTATAAGCATCAAGAGGATGAGCGGAGAGATAAAAACCAATGGCCTCTTTCTCAAAATTCAGCTTGTCAATCAAGGTCCAGTCATCGGCCTTTAGCAGGGTCAGGGATTGTTCCTCAACCACATCGCCAAACATGCTGACCTGATTGCTATGCCGTTGCTCGGTTGCCGCGCTGGCCTGTTTCAGCATCATTTCCACCGCCAGCAACATTTGCGCCCGGTTGGGGTTCAGGCTGTCAAAGGCCCCGGCCTTGGCCAGATTTTCCAGCGCCCGCTTGTTCACATGCCGGGTATCCAGCCGGTTACAGAAATCAGACACATCCTTAAACGGCCCGTTTTTGTCCCGTTCCGCAATCAGCCCCTCCATAGCCCCGGCTCCCACATTTTTCAGGGCCGCCAGACCATAGCGCACCCCGCGCAGAATACCGTCCGACCGGGCACCACCGACTTTATCATCGTCCGCGCGGCCCTCAATAACCTCAACCGAAAATTCCACCTGTGACTTGTTAATGTCGGGGGGCAGAATGTCAATACCCATGGCAACAACATCCTGCTTGAAGATGGCCAGTTTATCCGTGTTGGTCAGGTCCAGCGACATGATCGCGGCCATGAATTCCACCGGATAATTAGCCTTCAGATAGGCCGTATGATAGGAGACCAGCGCATAGGCCGCCGCGTGGCTTTTGTTAAAACCGTAGCCGGCAAATTTCGCCACCTGATCAAAGATGCTGGCCGCCTGTTTGGGATCAACGCCCTTTTTATCGGCACCTTCCTGAAAGCGGTTGCGTTGCTTGTCCATTTCTTCGGCAATTTTCTTGCCCATGGCCCGGCGCAGCAGGTCGGCCTCGCCCAGAGAGTAATCCGCCAGAATCTGTGCGATCTGCATCACCTGTTCCTGATAAATAATCACGCCGTAGGTTTCGGTCAGGATACCTTCCAGCAGGGGATGGAGATAATCCGGCTCTTCAACCCCGTGTTTACTGGCTATATAGCGGGGGATATTTTCCATGGGGCCGGGGCGATAGAGGGCCACCACAGCAATAATATCCTCAAATGTATCCGGCTTTATCTGGGCGAGAACATTTTGCATGCCGCTGCTTTCCATCTGAAACACGCCGGTGGTCTTGCCACTGCTGAACAGGTCATAGCTGGGGGCATCGTCCAGCGGCACCTGTTCAAGATTGACCGTAATATCCCGGCAGGCGATATGCTCGACCGCCTTAGCCAGAACCGTCAGGGTCTTCAGGCCCAGAAAGTCAAATTTCACCAGCCCGGCCCGCTCGACAAATTTCATATTGAACTGGGTCACCGGCATGTCGGATTTTGGGTCACGATAGAGCGGCACCAGCTGATCCAGTGGCCGGTCGCCGATCACCACCCCCGCCGCATGGGTCGAGGCATGGCGGTATAATCCCTCCAGTTGTAGCGCCAGCTCAATCAGATGAGCGGTGGCTTCGTCATTGTCGCGCTCATACTTCAGCTTTGGCTCACTGGCCAGCGCCTCGGCCAATGTGGGCGGATTGGCCGGATTGGCGGGGATTAATTTTGACAGGCGGTCCACCTGACCGTAAGGCATTTGCAATACCCGGCCCACATCGCGGATGACCGCCTTGGCCTGCAGCTTTCCAAAGGTGATGATCTGGGCCACCTGTTCATGGCCGTATTTATCCTGCACATAGCGGATCACCCGGTCGCGCTTGTCCTGACAGAAGTCAATATCAAAGTCGGGCATAGACACCCGTTCAGGATTCAGGAATCGCTCAAACAGCAACCCGAACCGCAGGGGGTCAAGATCGGTAATCATCAGGGCCCAGGCCACCACGGACCCGGCCCCGGACCCACGGCCCGGCCCTACCGGAATGTCATTCTTCTTTGACCATTGGATAAAATCGGCCACGATCAGGAAATAGCCGGGAAAGCCCATCTGGATGATAATTTTAAGCTCAAATTCCAGCCGCTCAAGATAGGGTTTGGCCAAGGTTTCCTGCTTGGTGGCATCCTGCTCGCCGTCATACACATGATTGATCAGCCTTTGGGCAAGACCGGCGCGGGACAGGTCGGCCAGTGCGTCTTCCTCGCTCTTGTCCCCATCCGTATAACCGGGCAGGATGGGATCAACCTCCAACACCTTGAAGGCGCATCTTTGGGCGATAACCACCGTGTTATTGATCGCTTCGGGCAGATCGGCGAACAGGGCGGCCATTTCCTGCGCAGACTTGAAATAATGCTCCGGTGTCAGCTTGCGGCGGTCATCCTGCTCCACATATTTCCCCTCCGCAATGCACAGCAGGGCATCATGGGCCTGATACATTTTCTTGTCCGGGAAAAACACCTGATTTGTCGCCACAAGGGGAATATCATGGGCATAGGCCATATCAATGAAGGCGGCTTCGGTCTGTTGCTCCAGGCCCATGCCGTGACGCATGATCTCCATATACAGCCGCCCGGGGAACAGGGTGGTCAGTTTTTTCAGAACGGCCTCTGCATTTTGCCGCGAGGTGGCCCCGGCGGTCTGGAGATATTTGCCCACCGGCCCCGAAGGCCCGCCGCTCAGACAGATAATATCCGCCGTATGCCCGTCAAAGTCAGACAGGGAAATTTGCGGGGTTTCATGCGGTTCACTGTCCAGATGGGCCTTGCTAACCAGATGCATCAGATTTTTATAACCCGCCTCGGTTTGGGCAAGCAGCACCAGCCAGCCCGGTTCCGGCGCCTTGAACGACCGGCTGTCCTGTTCCACCTCATGACGGATGGCGATACGGCAGCCAATGATCGGCTGAACCCCGTCCCCCGGCAGAGCCAGCGAGGCCTCCAGCGCACCGAACATATTATTGGTATCGGTGATGGCCACGGCGGGCATATTATGCGCCGCGCACAGCTTGCCCAAAGCCTTCACATGCACCGCTCCCTCGGACAGGGAATAGGCGGTATGAAGATGTAAATGTATGAAGGTGGATACGATCATAATGGCCCATCGTAGCTTGAGTTATTTCCTTAACCTATAATCTACCTCATTTTGCAAGCAAGTCTATATTTTAAATTATTAGTCTTTAAATATTTTTATAACTAGTAATTAAATAGTTTTTTTATAAATATATCTTATTTATTATAGTAACAATAGTTAATGTTTGACTTTATCTTCTAAATAGCATTATACTTAGCGGAGAAAGAGGTGATATTATGAACAACACTTCACATAAAGAGGCCGATGGACAAGACCCATGGCTTAGAAAGTTATGCGAAGAGTATAATGAAAAACACGGAAGAGGATGGAAACGCATCCTAGCATCCGAATTAGGCATTCATGAAACTAATATTCAAAACTGGTTAAGGTCCGGCAAAGTTCCGGCAGTTATTAAGGCACTGGTTGAAAGAAACAAAGACCTAAAAAACTGTGATGAAGAAATTAGAAAATTGGAAGATGATTTATCCAAATTCAAGAATTCACCAATAATAATTTCTAATAATGATGGTAGTTTCTCAGTCAGATATCTAGATCAAAAAACAGGTCAGTATAAATCATACGACAAAGACCTAACCAATGCTCACAAGTTAGCTGCTACACTTTCCGGTGAAATCGATGTACGCATCAATGCCCTCATAGACGGTTTAGCACTAGATGACAGATTTGAAGATTCAAGGGACAAAGCATTAATTGATAATCTCATAAACTGGTTTGAACCGACAGCTTTTGAAAAAGAAGCATTAAAACAAGAAACAAACGTTAATGAGCTTGATAAATATATCAAGGACTCACTTATATAAAAGGAGAAATATTATGGCTAGACTTACAGAATCTGATGCTGAAATTATTAAAGGCATGTTATTTCGGGGTGATAAACAAAGTGATATTGCAGCATATTTCGGTGTCAATATTGGGCGAATTTCTGAAATCAATAATAGATACAAATTTGCCCATGTTAAGAAAAACCACCCAGACACACTTCCACCATTGTACGCATACTCACCTAAAGACATATACACTACTATTATGGAACTTCATAAAAAGCACCAAACTGAATTTGAACAAGTATTAACAATAATAAATCCTGATGCGTATAAAAAAACTAAAGTACAAAAAAATAACCCAAAAAAAATATTTATTAAGCTTCCTATAAAATTAAAACTTAACCAGAAAAATAATTTCAAAGCCAGCTGTCCCTGTCCATCCGGCTATGAAGAACACGTATAATGTCTATGGTATTATTTCTGACTTTGTAAAAAACAAGATAACACAAAAAGTCTTTTATAGGAATATAACGCACAGCTGAAAGTTCAGGTTTGTGACTGTCATGCAACACCCCCATACCCGGCTGTATAATTCAGAATTATATGGCTACCACCATGTAGCATAGAGGGCGGTGAGGATCAGAACCACACCCAAAGCAGACAGATTGAAATTCCGGCTTGTGGAGAAATCTATGTCCTCCAGATCAACCGCATTATCCTGTACCCCGCTTTTCTCCATGAGCGTCACCAATATTCCAAGGCCAAGGCATAACAGGAATACCAGCCCGACCCGGTCAATGAACGGCAGCTCCGGCCACAGCATTTTCAGGGCGAAGGACAGAACCGCCGAGCCAATGGCCGCCGCCAGCGCCCCGTGGGCCG